>OMDZ01000521.1_pt1 | contig 22374 bp, 11 predicted proteins | sample 1673641 | NCBI WGS metagenome assembly OMDZ01 (sample SAMEA103958117, study PRJEB25191) | human gut metagenome | biome: human-associated habitat [ENVO:00009003]; feature: intestine environment [ENVO:2100002]; material: feces | place: Germany | collected 2013/2015
TTTTCAGGCGAGAGGAAATCTTTCGGTTCTTCCGACAAGAAAGACTCGCAACTACTCATCAATAGCATCAGGGAGCACACCCCTGCAACTGCTTTATATATATATGTTTTCATTTTCGTCTTTATATTAATGGTTCAATTATAATGTAAGATTCAATCCGAAGGTATAAGAGCGGGTTGCCGGATAACTACCACCGTCAAAACCTAAGTTATAGTTACCTGTACGGGAACTGACTTCAGGGTCATAACCGGAATAGCCGGTAATTGTAAATAGGTTCTGTCCGCTCAGATAGAAACGTAAGTTAGAAATGCCCCATTTGGATGTAACTGATTTAGGAAGAGTATAGCCGAACGTCAAATTTTTCAAGCGAATATAAGATCCATCTTCCACAAAACGAGATGAAGACGGACCCACACCCTTGTTAAATGCCTGTTGCGTATTCGAAGTTCCTTCACCTCTCCAGGAATCCTTTACAAACGCAAAAGCATTTCCGGTATTGTTCGAGTTGCTCGGTAATTCGCTGAAAGTCACTTTCAACAAATTATAGACATCATTGCCATAGGTTCCCTGAAACATAAAGCTCAGATCAAAATTCTTATACGAAAAGTCATTACCAATACCAAAGATAAAGTCCGGGTTAGCATTACCGATGATCGTACGGTCTTCAGTCGTAATCTTGTTATCACCATTCAAATCCTTGAACTTGACTTTGCCCGGCAGAGTAGCTATGCCTGAATTAGAATCTCCTGAAATCTGATTGATTATTGTTTTTGGATGTTCCACACCGTCTGCATCCATAATAGGTGCATCTTTCGAAGTTCCGTTTTCAGCGGCCGTTGATCCCCAAGGTACTGCTTGCAAGTTATTAGTGGGATCAAAATAGAATTCATCCATTGAATATAAACCATCATATACAAAACCATAAATAAGTCCTACTTGGTCACCCACCTTCAAACAATAATCATTGTAACTTGATTTCCAACGGTTATTCTGATCCCAAATCACATTGTCTGTACCATTTAATTTATCAACTTTCATTTTATTCATACCTAAAGAAAGATTTGCGGAAAGCACATAATCCCTGCCACTGAGAATATCTCCTGATATAGTTAATTCAACCCCTTTATTAGTTACTTGTCCAATATTTTGCATCTGACTTACATAACCAGTTGCTGAAGGAATGTCCGATTTATAAAGTAAATCTTTCGTCGTATTCCAATAAATCTCCGGAGTAACAGTGAGACGACCATTAAAAAGCGTGATATCAGCAGCAAGATTACGAGTTAATGTAGTTTCCCATTTAATATTTTTATTGGCAAAAGTAGTACCCCCTTGATTACCATACCATTGCTCTCCAAACTGAGTTGCTTCTCCAAATCCAGGTCCGCCGGTAGAATTAACAGTATATAAATAACGCCACATATCATCACTGATACGATTATTTCCTGCCAACCCTATAGCTGCACGAAGTTTTAACTGATCAATCCATTTTATATCTTCCATAAACTTTTCTTCTGAAAGCACCCAAGCACCTGATACTGAAGGGAAATATCCCCATTGATTACCTGGAGCAAATTTAGTGGAACCATCAGCACGCATAGTTACAGAGAGTAAGTATTTGTGGTTATAGTTATAACTTGCCTGCCCAAAGAAAGAAGCAGTGCGATCTGGAGTCGAAAGTGAGGAAGTTGACTCCTGCGGTGTACCGAATCCCATATTATCCCAAGCCTGTCCAGCCTCAAATGCACGTGGAAAATAACGATTCTTTTGGAAGTTCTTCTTATTTTGGCTATGATAAATTTCTTGCCCCAATAACATGGAAAAATTATGCTTATCTTTAATAGAAAAGCCATAAGATGCCGTATTAGTCCAAATATATTTAAAAGACTGATCTTTCTGAATACTTGCTACAGGCAACGAATTATTTTTTGTACCTTCACCTGTCAAGGCACCCCAAAAACGATATTGATCTTTCCAGTTTAAACTAAGAGTGGCTTCTGTACGAAGCACCAATCCTTTAACAGGCTTCCATTCCAATGAAATAGCATTAGTATAGTTATAAGCATACTTATTCTGTTGATTAATGGCAATATCACTTTTCGGATTAGTATAAGTAAACAATGCTTCTTCATCAGGGTCAGCATAAGAAGGATCTATATATCCGAATTCACGTAATCCGTTAGTGGGTCTATAACGGAGTACATCAATAATACCGCCTGTACCAATATTATCACCTCCAGCTCCTTGATCACGGCGAAACGTAAATTTAGGATTGATATGCAATGTCAAATTTTTAGTTATATCAATAGCTGTCTTGATATTCAAATTGGTACGGCGCACACCCGACCCCATAATAATACCTTTATCTTCGCTTTGAGTAAGAGAAGCAGTGAAGCGCATCTTATCTGTACCTCCACCAATAGTTACATTAGTAGAATAATTGATAGGATTCTCTCCCATTACCTCATCCTGCCAGTCATGAGTAGGCAAAGAATAATACATATCCAAATCTTGCGGATTGCCAAAATTAGCACGGAAAAATTTGGCATTGCTAGAACGGCTACCATTACACGCCGACCATTCATATTGATAACGTGCAAACTCTGCTGAATTCATTAAATCTAATTTTTTAGACAAATGACTAGTAGACAAATGGGCATTGAAACTTACCTGTATTTTTCCAGCTTTGGCCGATTTAGTAGTAACAACCACTACACCATTACCGCCCTTAGCTCCATAGATTGCCGTGATAGAAGCATCTTTCAATACATCAATAGAAGCAATGTCTGTAGGAGGAATATCATTGATGTTATCCACCTGAAAACCATCGACAATGTAAAGAGGATCATTGCTCTGGGTCACAGACGTACCTCCACGAACACGAATGTTAATATCTGCCCCTGGAGCACCATCGACCGTAGTTACTTGCACACCAGCTATTTTTCCCTGCAAAGCCACAGCGGCTGAAGTAACTGGTACAGCAGCAATCTTCACACCAGACACGGAACCTACTGAGCCAGTCAGATCTTTACGAGCCCTGCTACTGTAACCCAGCACTACTACCTCTTCAAGCGCTTGTGAATCATCTTGCAGCGTAATTGTCAGTTCTTTTCCGGTAACCGCATCCACTTCTTGCGTTTCGTAACCTACAAAAGAAATAACAATTCTTTTTCCTTTAGACACGGCCAAAGTAAACTTTCCGTCAAAATCAGTTATGGTTCCGTTGGAAGGATTTCCCTTCTCCACAACGGAAGCTCCAATAACGGCTTCACCTGCCGAATCAAGTACAGTACCTTTTACGGTAATGCTCTGAGCAAACATCATCACCGGTATCAGTAACAGCACTGAAAACAGAAGAAGTCTGCTTTTCACTCCTCTTAATTCATTTGTAAATTTCATAATAAAATATTAAGTTAAACAAAAATTTAAAGTCCATTTTTTCCGTGAATGTGAAATAATATAAATCACTATTGTTATTTATATTCTATTCTAAAAGGAAACAATTACAATTTTTATGAGAATAATAGATACTTATTAAAATAGCACACGCATTCTTATAATTTCCGTGTACGCACACAAAACGAGTGAAAAATATTAGATATACAAATTCCCATGCTAAATAAAGCACATCATCAAATACATTAACAGTAATGTTTTCCATTATAATTTAATGTTAGTATTAGAAAATTGGTTTATTTTTATACTATATACGCCACAAATAAAAATAATATTGTTGACTGAACCTAATTTTTGTATTGAAAAAAATTAGTTCAACCAATAATTACAACATAATGAACAAAAAAGACACATTCATCAATGAAAACACGGAATTACATAAAAAAGCAGTGCTATGGACTTGTCCTCCATAACACTGCCACCTATATTTATTATAACTGACAAACTCCTACAGCTACAAACCTCACTCCTCCTATTTTATCTCATCCCACTTCGGTGGATTCACCTGCATCAAATGGCGGACAAAGAAATCATACCGCTTATGTTCGCCAAAAGCTTCTCCCATTGTATGATGTGCACCGGGAATCACGACCAGTTCAAAATCTTTATTCGCCTTTATCAATGCATTGACCACCTGCATGGTAGAGGCAGGATCTACATTATCATCCAACTCACCTACCACTAACATCAAAGGACGACTCAACAGATGTGCATTTTCCACATTAGATCCTTCTTTATATTGATCTCCTACCGGATAGCCCAACCAAAGTTCATTCCACCAAATCTTATCCATACGGTTATCATGACAACCACAAGCTGAATAAGCCGCTTTATAGAAATCAGGATAAAGCAAAACTGCATTTGTAGATTCCTGACCACCGGCAGAACAACCGTAAATACCTACCCTGTCCACATCCATATAAGGATATTTCCGTGCAGCCGCCTTAATCCAAGCAATATGGTCCGGCAAACCGGCATCTTTCAAATTCTTATAACATACATTCTCAAAAGCACGCGAACGGAAAGAAGTTCCCATTCCATCGACCATTACGACGATAAAACCAAGTTCGGCCAAAGAAGTCATGTTCCAATCATAAGGGCGGAAAGTTTTCGGGACATACTGATCACCGGGACCTTGATAAATGTATTCAATAACCGGATATTTTTTATTCGGATCAAAGTTAGTGGGCCGGGCAATCAATCCCCACATATCCGTCTTGCCGTCCCGCCCTTTGGCAACAAATACCTCCGGAGCGTTCCAACCTTCAGCCTCCAAGCGAGTGATATCAGCTGTTTCCAACGGCATCATCACTTTACCATCCTTGGCACTACGTAACACAGCTACAGGAGCCTTATTCACCATAGAATAAACATCTACCAAATACTTCATATCTTCCGAAAACCAGGCACGGTGCATCCCTTCTTCAGGGGTAAGACAAGTAAGCCCTTTGCCATCAAAACCGATGCGGTAATAACGGATGAGATAGGGGTCTTCACCGGCTTCCATACCATTTGCCGAGAAATAAATCTGATGGTTATCCTCATCTACCCGAAGCACTTCGCGTACATACCATTCTCCTTTAGTGATTTGATAATCGGGCTGTGCGGTAATACGGTTGTACATATAAAGATGATTCCAATTGTCACGCTCACTCATCCATATCATCTGCTTGCCGTCTTTTAAGTCATGACGGAAATGACGGGTATAATTCACATATTTATCGCTGGTTTCTTCTACCAACGGGCGCACTTTTCCCGTTTCGGCAGAAAGTTCAAGCACTCTGTACACCTGATGTCCGCGCTGGTTATATTCAAAAGTCACGGCACGGCTGTCGGGGTTCCATTCGGGACCATATACTTCATATTGTCGGTCGAACAATTCGGTAGAAGGAATAATGCTTCGTCCGCTTTCCACTTCATAGATGCAGGGCACTTTAAAAGGAAGTTCGTCTCCCGGCTTCGCATACTCCTGTTTGTGAAGCTTGGGCTGAAGCTGATCAGCCGGAGAAGATTCCACATAATAAACATAGCGCTTTTCCACCGGACGGATCTTGCAGGAAGCCACCTTCTTACTGTCCGGTGACCAGCGAATATAGGCTGAATAATAATTACCCAGTGTCCCATCCAAGCTCAGTTGCTTTTCTTTTCCGGTAGCCACCTCCTTTACGTAGATATTCTGATTTTTAATAAATGCTATCCATTTACCATCAGGAGACGGAACCGGCGATGCTGTCTTCTCATCATCCACCTCCATCCAATGCTTTTGCTTGGGAGGGAGAGGAAGCGCCCCTTCATTGACCAGCTGATTCTTCCGTGACGCATACATCCAACGTTGATTATTAAACACAAAGCACAATGTATCCAGTTCCTTACTGACCGACAGACGCTCCAAAGAAAGTGCTTCCGGCTTGATATCCTTACCGGATGCAGCACCCAACGCTTTTGCCAGACGATGAGAATCAAACAATTCTTTTCTAGCTTTTTTATCTGCATCTACAGATACATACAGGCGTCCGTCCGGAGTATTCCGCACATACCAAAACTGATGAGTACCCTCTATCCATTGCGGATTGACATTGGAATAGAAAACTTTATCCGCACTGAACTTCTCTTTCAATGCATAAGCACGCCGATAATCATCAGCCGTACCTTGAGCGATAGCCATGCCCCCACTAAGGAACATGGCTACCAACCAACCTAACTTACCAACCTTCATTTTGAATTATTCTATTTCACTTCCCATTCAAACAAACCCGATGAATTATCGGCCGGCTGAACAATCTCCAGTTTTACCGCTTTTGTCTTTATCGGATTAAAATTAACTGTATTTCCCGTACCTTTTTCCACTCCATACTTATCCGCTCCACTCACCGGTTGCCACTGGCCTTGTGCATCTTTATAGTACACCTTCCAACTTTGCGGTATGCGGCATCCTCCCCAAGGAGCATCATCATACCAATATACGGTAGCACTGGAAACAGTCGCTTCGGATGGGAACTCGTAGGATATCCATTCGGTAGTTCCCTGTTTGGGCCACCAATGGTAATAGGGTACGGAACGGTCATTCTCATCTTTCGGCACCAGACGGTCATTAATGGCGGAGATGGATTTCACCTTATGCGAAGCATCCACTTTGCTTTCCGATGCCAGCGTAGCAGGCATAGTCGGACGGGAAGCACTTAATTCCTGAGGCAACCACACTGCCATAGCACCTGCACCGCGGTGTGCCCAAGCATAGTAAGGGATCAACGTCAGCTTTACATCAGTAGCGGTCAGACGACCTCTATCGTCATAACCCAGAATCTGTGCATCTGTTTTCAATTGGTTAATACCATACAGCAAATCCGGCTTTTCAACGACCTCAAATTCCGGAGTACGATTCATAAATACACTCAGCACATCAAAATCATTATCCGGCCATTCCGCACAATAGACTATCGGTCCACGTTCCACAGCAATACGTCCACGATCTGCTTCCACCTTATTATTGGCTTTTACTGTGCGAGGCTCCATATCGAAATGAATGGTTACCTTATCTCCTTTCTTCCAACGGCGGTCTATGCAGAAATAACCATCTTTAAGCTCACTCTGCACCGGTTCCCCATTTACTTTCACTGTATAGCTCAAACGCTTTCCATCCGAATAAGTGTACAGGTCACTGGGAACCACCTGATTACGTACCCATCCCGGGATACGGATTTTCATTGTAAACTGTCCGGCATTGTTCTTGTTGACGCCGATAGTAACTTCTCCGTTCCAAGGATAATGAGTAGTCTGTTCTAAAGAAACAGCCTTACCCTCTACCTTCAAATTCGAAGTATTGGACATGAACAGATTAACATACACGTCCTTATCTTTCACCGCATACACATATCCTGGCAAAGAAGGAATGAAACGGCAGATATTGGACGGACAACAGGCACAGCCGAACCAAGGCTGACGCTGGTGCTGTCCGATGCTTTCCAACGGATTAGGATAGAAGAACCCGCCACCGTCCAGGGACACGCCCGAAATAAGACCATTATATAAAGTACGTTCCAGCACATCATAATATTTTGCCTCACCATGAAGCAGGAACAAGCGGTAGTTGACATACACATTACCGATAGCCGCACAAGTCTCACAATAAGCAGACATATTGGGCAATTCATAGTTCTTGCCAAAAGCTTCCCCGTTACTGGTGGCGCCGATGCCACCGGTGATATAATATTTCTTGCCCACAATGTTGTCCCAAATACGGTCTATGGCATGGATATAAGCCGTATCTCCCGTCAATGCGGCTACATCTGCCATACCTGCATACATATAGGCAGCGCGAACAGCATGTCCCACAGCCTCATCTTGTTCCACTACCGGCTTATGCGCCTGACTGTATTCATCCGTACGGGTAGTATATCCGCGCTGGTCCAAAAAGAATTTGGCTTGATCCAAATATTTCTGTTGCCCTGTTACCAAGTACAGTTTGGCAAGGGCCATTTCGGCAATCTGATGTCCCGGCACACGGATTTGTTGCCCTTCGCCCGTACCTATCTCCCGGCATACACAGTCAGCATAACGGATAGCGATATCAAGGAAATTACGTTTTCCGGTAGCCTGGTAATGCGCAATAGCACCTTCTACCATGTGTCCCAAATTATAAAACTCATGACTCAGTTCCTCTACCTTCTCCCACCGTTTGCTTCCTGCCCACTCATGCGGATGCTTCGGGTTCATGGTACGCGAAGTATAGAGATAACCATCCGGCTCCTGTGCCGCAGCGACAATAACCAGCACACTATCAATATACTTAGCCAGTTTTTTATCCGGATAGGTCTGTAACAGATAACTGGCACCTTCTATCGTTTTGTACACATCGGTATCATCAAAAGCCAGACCGCCTACTTTAATGGTATCACTGGGATGGGCAGCATTGACAAAGTTAGTATAACGTCCTGTTTCCTCACATTTACTGAACGCCAGAGGAATCGTTACTTCACGGCTGGCATTCAGTCGTTGCCCCCAGAATGAATCGGTTACTTTCACCGAAGTGAAAGGTACAGGTTCGATAGGATAGCCGTGCGACTGATTTTTTACTTGCGCTGTTCCGCCTGCTACGGTAGCAGTCAACAGAGCAGTGACTAAAAATTTTTTCATGGTTCTATCATTTAATTGTTTATCATAGTTTTTGCAAAAATACATATTCCGGTCATAGGAAAAGGGTGAATCACTCTTTCAATGGTAGATATTCATCCCATAATTTCAATGAGTGCAGATAACCGGTAAAGGGCCAGTCTCCTTCGGCATTGCGTCCCAATGTGATGAATTGTGACGGTTTCACCAGTAACTGGATATCTTTCTCACTGACTAACTTTCCATTGATATAAACCTGTTCCATCCGCCCATCAAAGCAGATATAGATGTGCTGCCACTTTCCTGCCAATTCCTTCATGTCCTTATATCCTGCATCTTCATACCAGCCATAGTGATTGATTACTCCGCAACGAGGTTCCGTGCCGTTAACCAACATGATTTTCTCCAATTCATCATGCGAGGTAGTAAAATCGGCCACGCATTCATTTTCACTAATGGAATCATTCAGTACCCACGCCTCCAAGGTATAAGGAGCATTATCCTGCAAAGTGGCAGGAAGCATAAAACTGGAAGTATAGACCTGAGTACCCTCAAAATGAAATGCCTTTTTCCCTTTCACTTCTTTCACAACGAGAGGTAATTTCCGGGTTTCAAAATACCCTTTTACTCCTCGGTTTTCCAAATAAGGAACCGTATCGTTTACGGTAAAATCATCAGCAGAAAGACTGACCACCAACCCATGTTTCTGCTGATCGGCTACAGGCAGACGCACGATATCCGTTTCCGCATCGTATGCCTTTTCCGCTGCTTCCTGTTTCCAATTATAGTAACGGAAATTGGTAATGACCAAAGGTTCGGTGGAACTATGCAGCGTAATCGCTCCTGATGAAAGACACGACTCCGCTTCATAACTCTGCCATTTACCTGACCTGTAAACCAACCCACTAACTGTATGCTCTTTGGACGAGGAGAGTAACGGATGACTATACTCCAATGTAGTTCCCGGTTCCAGTACCAACGCATCACGCCCATCCATGCGCAATGTGCGTGCCGAACCTTCCTTCAAAGTAAAAGCCCCTCCCAGCATCCCTTCATTGTTCTGCCATTCACGACCATTCCAATCGGCAGCGGTAAGTCCCAGCCATTGTTGCGGAGCCGATGCTTCCACCCCATCAAAGATTTTCAAATTCCAGACCGCCCCGCCAAATCCGTTCTTCTGTCCTCCGGTAAAGGTAAGGCGGACATAACGAGCCTTCACCTTGTCAAAATCAACCATCGGGCTGCCTGCCAGACGATTATTCCGCTTATCAGCGAAAACAGACCAATGCTTGCCATCGACAGAAGTTTCAATTAAATATTGATAAAATTGTGTGCCATACTCAAATTGAGTCCAGATAGTTTGTATTTGCCGAACAACACCCAAATCCACTTCTATCCACTCCTGTCCCATTCCACGAGGACGCCATAAAGTTCCGTTATTATCATCTACAGCATATTCGGGACGGAAATCGGCATCATAAAAAGAAGAAGCCCTCACCTTAGCACCCAATGCCAGATTTTTTGATTTCACTACAGAAGATGCCAATGCACCTATTCCGTCATGAGTGGGAATAAGGGGTTTAATACTTCCATCTTCGGCAAACTCCATACGGTCCACACAAAGCTGACGATGAAATCCGCGGTTGGAATGCGGATTATCATGACGGTGATAGACCATATAATATTCATTGCCTTCTTTCAAAACGCTATGATGTCCCGGCCCATGGATTGTTCCATCGACATTGGTTTCAAGAATACATCCCCGATAGGTGTACGGCCCCATAGGCTTGTCCGAAGTAGCATACTGCACCCGATAGGTGTGGTCGTGACAGGAGCCCGAAGAATACATAAAATAATAGATCCCCTTTCGTTTCATCACAAAGGGCGCTTCAAAAAAATCCGTGGCTTCCGTATTTGGAATCAGACGCGTTTCAGTAAAACTCTTCATATCGGAAGCCAGTTTTCCGGCTCCGCAACCGAAACCTTTATAAATCCCCCAAGTTCCCCAATACAAATATACAGAACCATCATCATCCACAAAGGTCTGTCCGTCCAATGTAATGGCATTCGTCACAAAACGGTCGGGTACAAGAACAGCCTCACTTTCACCCAATATATTTTTCCAAGGGCCGCGCGGCGTTTCACTGACCCCACAATGAATCATACAGGGCTGACAATAAAAATAATAATAATTCCCGTCCGTATGCTGCATCACATCGGGAGCCCATATCCAATGACTGTCCGGCCAGTTCATGGGCATCAACGTCCAGTTCACAAAATCCTTGCTGGTCCACACCTGTGCAGGACCGAAACCGGCCCCACTGCCATCCGTAGTGGCATACATATAATACGTATCGCCAAACTTCTTCACCGTGGGATCGGCAAAATATCCGGGAATAATGGGATTCCCCGTACCCGAAGCATTAAAAGGCTTCTGAGCAAAACCTGTAGCAGCTCCCAACAATAAGGAAGCAACAACCAATCGTATCTTATTCATCTCTATATAGCAAAATTCTATTTGTCCCTGCGACGCTTATTCATGCACCACATTATGAATGGGAATTTCTATCTCATAAAAATATTCCTGCAACAATCGATACATATCCGGATCATACGTCTTCAGTTTCGTGCGGCGGTTCACCCAGTTATTAACTCCGTTTGCAGGTTCGGCATAGCGGTTACAGTTAAAGAAAGACTGTACGCATTCGGCAAAGTATTCCTCTTTATTGCTCACCGCATACGTCTTTTCCCACAGCCCTTTCCGGATTGCATTCTGACGAAGCGCCTCCAAACGCTCATTAAAGTCTGGCTCCACTCCCACTATACCTACCGTATGAATAAGGTGAGCGAACTCATGAATCAGAATATTCTCACCTACATATTTATCCTGCGGCAATGCCAACAGATTCTCTTCTCCGCAACTGGATGAAAATTCATCCTCCGGTGCCCCACCAAAACCACGGGCACGCCAGTTCCAATATTTAATGCTGTCCTCACAATTGCAGATATGAGCAAATTCCGGCAAATCGCAAGTTTCCTCATCTTTACCGATTATCATGACGTGGCAGCCTTTCTTCACCATGTGTGCCTTCACATCCGGACGTTTTGCCAACATCAAACTGATGATATCACAGGCTTTCAATAAGGCCTCATCGCTCACCTTTCCGGAAGAGGTGACATACAGACCTTCTGTCTCTATGTATTTCTGATAGAAAGAAGGAATATTTTTCCCTTCAGGAATACCGGTAACCTGTCCGTGAACAGGGCAAAGCTCCAACTTCATAGCGAATCCACCTCCCGATGCCAGATGCAAAGTCAACCGGCTGTCTTTATTTATGCAGATTGTTTCTTTCCGATAGTCCTCGGCCTGCTTGTTGGCATTCACACCGTCTTTAAACAAAACAGCCGTATAAGACACTCCTTCGGGAAGGAAAGAGAAATCGAGTTGCACATCACGTTCATCCCAATTGGTCATACCACCGATATACCAGTTCACATCCTTCTTACGCACTGTTACAATATATTTTCCCAACTCGCCCGAAGCAATAAAAGTAGAATCCACCTCCACAGGCAGAGAAGCTATGAAATCCACACATTCCTGCTCATTCAGATAGTTGGTAGGCGCATCACACAACATGGTAAAAGGAGAATCGTGTACAATATAGGCAGCCAGCTGATGACACCGGGTTCCCATGCTGGCCGGTGTGTAATACATGGCGCGCCAATCCGCCTTCGTAGCATTGCGCATAGCTCCCGGCGTATAATCCACCGGTCCCGCCATCATACGGATATAGGGGAAAGTAACATCATAAAGAGGCATATTATTCTTGATATCCGTCCATTTCACCTCTTCCATGCCGAACACGCTTTCAAAATTGATAATATGAGGGTAGGTACGGTTGATACCTGTCGGTTTGTAAATGCCGTGCAGATCAAGGGTTAATTTATACCGGGCTGTCATCTCAGCGATGCGATACACCATTTCGACGGCAGTCTGATCATCACGATCCAGAAAATCCACCTTAAAACCTTTGATTCCCATATCCGCATATTTCTTACAAGCTGCTTCCAACTGGCTGTCGAGTACATTAAACACCGTCCAAAGCACTATTTCCACCCCTTTGGATTTACCGTATACTATCAGTTCCGGCAAATCAAGTTCGGGAATAACGGTTAGCATATCCCCGCTCTTCGGATCATACCATCCTTCATCCAACACAATAAACTCCAATCCGTTCCGGCTGGCGAAATCGATATAATATTTATACGTATCCATGTTGATACCGGCTTTAAACGGCACTCCTTTCAGATTCCAGTCATTCCACCAATCCCATGCCACTTTGCCTGTCTTTATCCATGAGGTATCACCGATGCGGTTGGGAGAAGCCAGGGCATAGACCAGGTTGTTGACCGGCATATCCGTATCCTTCTCCGTAATGGCCAACACACGCCACGGATAGGAACGGGAGCCACGGCTACGGGATATAAAATCGGTAGTTTCGGTTACATATTCCTGCTTCCGCCAAGGATAAAAGTCTGTTTTAGCCGGATAAGGAGCAAAGACACCTTTCAATCCATACTTTCCCTGCTGTGACTGCACAAACATGCCCGGATAAGCTTCCAAATCTGACTCCAACAGGGTCAGTTTTACGCTGCCGCAATCCACAGTAACCGGAAGAAAAGCCAGTTTAGGCTGTGCTTTTGACAGAGGAGTGATGTCATAGACATTCTGAAAGGCCATCGCCATCGGTTGCTTGTCGTTTGTGGTATAAGGGAGATAGGCGGTATAATCTTCTTTAAAATTAAACTCGGCCTGTTCCTCCTTTATAATGATATCCGAAGATTGTGTGGTATAGAATCGATAGGCGACTCCCTCATTGTATGCACGGAAGATGATTCCGAACCCGCCTTTCAGCTTCAAGTCGAGTTCGTTGCCTGTTGCAACGAACTCCTTGAAACGGTAAAAAGGTGATTCTATGTTATCCTTTATCTTTCTCCTTCTTTCCCCTGTGATACGGGGAGTTTTACCTACTATAGTTCCGTTTTCCAGAACCAAACCTATATTAGAGTGTGAGAGAATTGTATCATTTCCATGCATCACTTGGTAGGCCAGTTCGTTTCCGGCGCTGATTTCCACTTTCAATGTTCCATCGGGTGAAGAGAGTACATATTTCTTTTCCTTGGCTGCAAATGAAGCATTTCCAATCAATAAAAGCAAAGATAAAATTGCAAGACAGAGTTTCTTGTTGTTTTTCATAATCTATCGGTTGTATACGTTGTTCACTTGCAAAGTAAAATAAAAAAATTACAAGAAAGGGAATATATAATATAATGTAATGGCAGAATCGTCCAATAAATCTCATTTTATGGATTTGACAGTTAGGCGGTTGTACTATTCTTCCATTCGTTTAGACTATTTTTTTATCCTCTTGGAGGTGTACGGTGTAAACAGCTATTAAAATTGCATATTCAACACAATAGTCGCTTTATACTGTACACTATTTCTGGTATATATCAGAGTAGGTTTCAACATATATTTCTGGCCGGCAACACTTACTCCTTTCCGGTGTCCGTATGTCATGGTCAGTCCACTGAATTCTACATAGACCGGTGCCGTATCACCCCAGTTGCCTACGTTGCCATTGGCTTCACACCAAAATCCGTTATTGGCAGTAGAAGTGTAAGCAAAAGTGCCGTCAGTCTGACTGAGTGCGATAACCACTTTGTCCTCGGCAGGTTCTGTACCTACACTGGCCAGTTTACTTTCCAACACGGCAGGCTTCATGACAAACGCCTGTGCCAAATCTTTATTTGTTGTCAGGTCCACCGTTCCTTGTGGATAATCCTCGGAACCGGCATTGCACTTCACATCGAATGTCAATGTAATATCTTTAGGCATAGCCGTCTCGTCAATAGAGAAATTGCCAAGCAAGTCCGTTCCTTCAAACTTTACTTTGTAAGGCCATTGCTCATCGTCAGTCTCATCATCATTCCATGGATGTGACTTATACTGAACGGGAGCGCCCATTACCACTAGGCATAATTTTTCTGTTCCGATCGGTATCGTATAAGAAACCACTCCTGCATTTTCCTTATTCATAGATGCGTATTGTGGAGCTCCATTCACAATAGCCACAAATCCATATCGCCATCCGGCTGCCGTATTGCCACCATTATTGTTGTAAGCGGTAGCCGTACCTGCCACATTGCCGTCGGCATCCAATGTCGTTCCCGGATCCTCTTCTGCCAAAGCACATCCCACAGCCAGTCCGGCAAAATTCGCCTTGACCGTTGTTCCGGCTTCGGGAACGTTCAATGGAATGATATTGAATCCGGTAGTGCCCGGACAGCTGGCATAGCCTACCTGATAATATCCTCCGGCTGCATCATACATTTTCGTTGTATAATTGCAAGCGGTCTCTGTGACATAATTCCGCACCACGTCCATATCATAAGTCACCATACGGGTAGCGTAGCCATAAAGTTCCGTATAAAGTGTTTGCAAGTCATTGTTACAGTACAGACGCTGATAAGTCATGAGCGGATCTTCCGGATAGCGCGACTGTGTCCAGACATTCCCTACCACATCGACTCCATGTTTCTGCGCCCAGTAATATTGCAACCAATAACTGGCATAACGCATCCATTCATGATTGAAATGGCGATGGTAATTGGCTTTCCACACATCTACATGGTAACCGAACAGCTCCGCCGGATAATCTTGGAACGACTGCCATTGCGCACATTGTTCCCAAAAGCCATTTCCACCTTCACCACTCGACCCATAACCGTATCTGAATCCTACTTGCGAAAAGTCCGCCTCTCCGTTCAACATCTTGTCACAACTTACCTGATACTGGAAACTATGTCCTATTTCGTGCGCAATGGTAGAACCTACCGGTTGGCAGGTGCTGGGATTTACCCACAATGCACCGATTGTATTGTCGTAACCGGAACCTGTAGCAAGCCACTCAGTCTGATACAGCAAGTAAATCTCCATCTTATATTTATCCAGAAAAGACTTGTTTTGCCCAGTGTCAGCAAACTTCAAGGTTTCGATATTTGTCCGGTAGAATTGTTCGGCCTTTGCCAATAAATCATCAATGTCTACACGCAATACCTCCGGCACTGACTCTGCTCCCGGATCGTTGCCGAACCCCGGTTCCCAAAACACGAAGAAATGCTCGCTTTGCTTCATGCGCCACCATGACCAGCGCGCATCACTGCGAAGCATATTCATATTACTAAACTCAATAGGTTTGTAATATTTATCAAAATCTTTGATATCAGCCGAATTCAAGGTTAACACAGCATTGGGATTAGCTTCCTGGCGGATATGGACGGTTACTTCGGATTCTCCGCATACTATGACAAGAGTTGCTTCCCGATAGTTTTCGCTATCATTCTTCTGCAACAACATGGGCAATGAAATTTCGCCTGCCTCACCTTCAATCCAAGTGCAACTGGAATCGGTGGCACGGCTGGTTACATCTTCTACAGTGGCTGTCCAAGGACCGGTAGCGGAGAACTTTACGGAAGCTTCTGTCTCATCCCAAAATAGTGTTTTGCTTTGCTGACTGCTGTCTAGGGTGAGCTGGAGGATAATACTTTCATCCTCGCTGTCACTGCAACTGCTGAAGGCAATAAAGAAACAGCAAAAAATGGATAAAGCAAATAGTAATTCTTTGTACAATAATTTCTTCATAATTATAGCTTTTATTGGAGTCCCATTTAAATGCCTGCGGTAAAGTCAATATTTACCCCATTACCACTAACACATATATAAAGTTTTTGATGGTCATTCGTTTCAGCTAAAACATTTATAAAGCTAAAACATCCTAATAAAGTCACTAAAAGACTTCTTAATAATAATATTTTCACACATTTGTTTTTCTGAATTTACTAAATAAAAAAGAGAAACCAATATCCATTATAGATACTGATTTCCCTCGATAAAATATTATTCCAACGTTGCTTTAACAATAAACTCTACGAATTTACTATTATCCTCCTTAAGCGCATATACAAAATTCACATTAAAAACAGAACCGGAAGTTGAAGCTGGATTTCGACCTATATTAACCATATCACCATTCTCTTGTGTTTGAACAAACAAAACACTACCAGTCGAACCATCATCACTCCAATTCGTTACTTTTAAATTAGAAGTCAGCCAATAACCTATTCCACTACCACCAGCAGTATAATCACTAGTAGTATTCCATTCACCAGATTCACTATCGACCATATACAGAGCAATCGGGCCTCCCGGTTCTTTGCAAGCGGTAATGAATTCAGATAAAGTCAGCCCCAAACAACTTTCTATCACCTCCTGATAATCTGCAAATTCAATAGAAAATGCAGAATAGTCACCTGCTGGAATGGTATTGGCAACAACAATACGTCCCGGATCAGTAACGGTCACATCAAAAGCAAAACGTACATAATCATCAAAATTTGCACCATTGTTTATAGCAAATCCAACGTTAATGGAGATAGCTGTACCTACAGAAGCGGTTTCGAGCACATTAAGAACCAGCTCCTTCTTTGTTGCATCCAACTCAATACTAGCTATACCAGAAGCTGCATCACAAACACCGCCTGCCGTATTATAGTACCAACCGTTGGTACCCTTGGTAGGAGCTGTTCTATTCCAACAGTTTTTCGATATATTGATAGGATAAAACACCACACTCCCATTAGACAATGCAGCCAACGTCTCATCTACCGTCATCCCCAAATACGTATGAAACTTTTCTGCATAATCAGTCAGTTTAACCGTCTTCGCTTCCAAACGGCTGATGGGAAACTCTGCTTTGGTAGAAACCACAGCATCCGCATTCGTCTTCAGATAGGGATTTTCATTCTCCCCGTACACATGCTTGCTGGTAGCATCCTCCGGATCCGTACTGCATGCAGCCAGTGACAGAGTGAAACAAGCAATTAAAGCATATATAAAATTCTTTTTCATCGTACTTTTCTTTTTTTAATTAATGAATTCATTATTCGGCACCACCATATCCCGGATTCTGCTTCAACTTAATGTTGCCATCCAATGCAGACTTAGGTAACGGAAAAATATCACAATGCCTGTCTGTCTTATCCGTCTTCGCATCTTTGCAAAACCATGACTTGCCATTATATACATTCTGATTGGTTCCGTTTATACGGAAACGGATCAAGTCCTGACGACGGTGATGCTCTGCCACAAACTCCCAGGCCAGTTCGTCCAACAAACCACCCAGTTCAATATCATCGCCCCCTTCTTCTGTGATAATCCAGTTATCGGCTTCTCCCATGATTCCCTGATTCTCCCGATGTCCGTAGTTATAACGGCTACCACCCTTCAATTGAGCTACAGTAACCGTTGCTTTACCGGGATCGGACTTGAAGGCACGTTGGCGTACAGCTGTTACCAAATCGGCCGCCACTTGCTCGCTTTCTCCCTTATAACCACCCAAACGAAGCAAGCACTCCGCTTTAATAAAATAAGCATCGGCCAAACGGAAGAAAGGCACATCATCATAAGAAGTTCCATAGTCGCCTGAAAGTATTTCATATTTCACCAAGCGTTCACTTTCAAAGGGATAGCAACCGGGGTTGTCTATACTGTGTAATTCCCGAGTATATACCAACGGTTCACTGTCCACATAAATGGGAGCACCGGCATAGTCATATTGCTGTCCTGATATCCAACAGTCTTTATAGCGACTGTCTTTTTCATCGTATGTTTCCAGAAATTGAGGAAGAACAGCCGCTCCACCGGTAGCCCATCCGTTAAACTGCCACGTTGCACGTCCGGCTACATGCATCCACATATTTGCCATATAGTTACCTCCGGCGTATTTAAACTCAAACGGAATACCAAAGATAATTTCAGGCGAACCGGAAATATCTTCTCTAAAATTATCCGAATAATTCGGAGCCAAAGAGAACTTGCCACTGTTAATCACTTCATTTACCTCATCAATAGCCTTTCCGTAATAAGAATTATCAGAGTAATCATTGAACCATGCATTGTGGTTCAAATACATTTTTGCCAGAAGCATATTGATGGCATAGTCGTTCAGCTTACCCATTTCTACTTTTGTTCCACATTTCCCCTTTACATCCGTCAGCTCACTGATCAGGAAATCCCACATCTGTTGGGGAGTTGCCTGTTCGGGCAACCATCCGTCTTCATGTTCATATTGCGTATCCAATGGGATGTTGCGGAACAAATCGAATAAAATATAATAATAAAGAGCGCGATAAGCCCTTAATTGCGAAGAAGTGGTTATATCAGCAGCAATGACTTCATCTGCCAACAGTTTGTTACAGGCATTGATACCGGCATAGTTACGGTTCCATGTATCATTGAAATGGGCTATCTGTGAATGGAACTGATGTTTGTGCATAGACACGTACAAATCCCCCCAGCCGATACTGATCCGATAAGGAATACACCATGAATCGGACGACTGGTCCATCATATCGGCATAACTATACCATCCCCAATACACATCACGAAGACTGCTGTATACCGGAGCAAACATGGCCGCCCGGTCTTTTTCTGTAAACTCATACTTCTCGGAAGCAATCGTATCATAAATCGTTTCGCTCAAATCTGTACAACTGCCCAAAGACAAGGTACAAGCTCCTATCGCTGAAGCCCAAAGTGCTTTATTGAATATTGTTTTCATGTTAGTTCTTCATTTAAAAGTTAGAAAGATACATTCAGACCGAAAGTGAATGAACGGGTAGAAGGATATTTATCGCGCCAGTCAATACCCAAAGACCAAATATCACCATTTGACATTTCAGGATCCAATCCATCATATCCGGTAATGCAGAATAAATTATCGGCAGAAACATAAGCCCGGATATTTTTCACAAACTTACTGCTTTTCAATGGAATGTTATAGCCCAACGTAATGTTAGTCATTTTCAAAAAATCACCATCCTCCAAATAATAGCTTACAAAAGTCTGTTTTTGGGCTGTTGATAAGGTATATTGTCCACCATAAGGAGCCTTTTGCACAGATTTCAAGCGATTATAAGCGATCGAGTTGTTCTCATAATAAGCACGAGGCTCATTCAGAATCTTAAAACCAAACTGGCCTGTCATCTGGAAAGATAAATCAAAATTTTTATATCTGAACGAGTTGTTCCATCCCAAATACAATTTAGGAAGAGCATTCCCTAAATATTGACGGTAGTCATCATTAGACAGCATATTGTCTGTAAACTCTTCAATCTCACCAGTCTTCGTATTCTCAACCATCCAAAGTCCGTTTTCTGAAACACCAACGGACTTCATGCCATAAAATTGTCCCATAGATCTCCCCACTTCCATCCGCTGGGTAGAAAGATTGATAGGTTCACCCAAATAAGCATGATCTATCTGATTTGAAGTTTCATACAAGTCATTTGAAAGACTCAATAATTTGTTCGCATTATGAGAGGCGGTAACTGTGGTTTTCCATTCAAAATCCTTTGTCCGTACAGGAATGGCATTGACAGCAATTTCAATACCTTGGTTACGCATCTTGCCGGCATTAGCCAAAGTCTTGTTATACAAATTGGGAGGAGTCGGTACCGTAAAATCATACAGCATATCCGAAGTCTTCTTCTGATATACATCAATAGAACCACTCAGGCGTTCATCCAATACAGCCCAGTCCAGACCAATATTAAATTCCTTGGAAGTTTCCCATTTCAAATCAGGATTAGGATTGGATTTTACGCTTAACCCTTGATGCCAGACACCATTGTCATAAAAATAAGGAGAACCATATTCATACCGGGTTAATGAATTATAAGAGTCACCTACAATGACACCTGTCACACCATAACCGGCACGTAACTTTAAGTTATTCAGCCACGTAAGGCCTTCCATGAATTTTTCGTTACTGATAGTCCATCCCAAAGAAACAGAAGGGAAAGTAGCCCATTTATTGTTCTCACCAAATTTGGAAGAGCCTTCACGGCGTACACTCAGCAGAACATTATATTTATTATCGTAACCATAGCTCACACGTCCGAAGAAACCAATCAAGGTATTGTCATTCTTGTAACTGCTCATGCCGGCTTTTCCATCTTTCAAAGCTGTACCTAATCCCAAGTTATTCCAAAGATAAAAATCTGTTGGATAATCATAGTTATTAGCTCCAAAACCTTCATTTACATTATACTGGTAATTATATCCCACCAATGCATCAAAACGATGTTTATTCCAAGTATGATTATATTTAGAAGTAACTTCCAGATTATCTGTGGTATATTCATTCTGAGAATGATAAGCATATCCTGTGTGATTCTCGCTCTTCTGTGAAAAATATTCGGAAGTATAATATCCACGATTATGATCACTAGTAACCCTACGGCTTAACATGAGGTTGGTCTGCCAGTTTTTAATCGGTTCAAAGGTGATATTCCCCGTCATCCGGGTATTCTCACTATTGTATTTACCATCCTGTTCACGGATGATACCTACCGGATTATAATAATAATTTACGGCAAAATTCTCGTAAAAAGTTCCATCCTCATTCCAGATGGGTTCAGTAGGGTTACGCATAATAGCCTGTCGGTAAATACCCAGACCTGCCGCATCAATCGGACCATTCTTATGGAATGTCTTTACCATATTGAAATTCACTTTCAACATATCATTTAACATCCAGTGAGAAACATCAAACCTCATTCTCATCTCTTCATTATAGGTCTCAAGCAACACACCTTCCTCTTTGCGATACGTAAAATCCGCAGAATAAGTGGTATTTTTTGATCCTCCGGAAATATTAAAATTATGGTTATGAGTAAATGCAGTACGGGATACCGCATCCAACCAATCCGTATCATACCCTTTATCAGCATAGTTTGTCAATCCCTGACGGATTTCCTCTGCTCCATAGAAATCAAGCGTCTTGCCAAACTTGGAAAGAGACATATACCCGGAATAATTGGCAGCCGTACGCGACTCGCGCTGGCCGTTTTTTGTAGTAATCAAAATAACGCCATTAGCACCTCGTGTACCATAAATAGCTGCCGCAGAAGCATCCTTCAACACATCAATAGAAGCTATGTTTTCGGGGGAAACCGTTCCTAAACCACCTTCTATTCCGTCCACCAATACCAATGGAGTAGAGCCTCCCTGCAATGAAATCACACCACGCAAACGAATAGTAGATTCCGCATTCGGATCACCGGAGCCTTTCGCAATGGTCAATCCCGCCACTTTACCTTTAATCAGTTCGGCTGCATCTCCAATCTTACCTGCCGTAAAGTCTTCGGCCTTCACAGAAGCCACCGCACTGGTTACATCTCCCTTGCGCTGTGTACCATAACCGATTACAACCACTTCATCCATCAGTTCGGAATCGTCTTGCAGGGTAATATCTTTCTTACCACCATTTCCGACTGGAATTTCCTGGGTCTTATAGCCAATATAAGAAATAGCAATGATTTCTCCTTTCTTTATACTGATGGAGAAATTGCCGTCAATGTCTGTAATAGTACCTCCGGAAGCTCCCTTTATCATAACAGTAGCCCCAATAAGCGGAAGATCGGTTTCATCAACCACTGTACCTTTGACTATGCTCTGAGCATAAATGCTGATGGACATAATCAGTGCCAAGAGGGTAATAAACCCTCTTTGGCAACTTGTTTTTGTTATCATATTGTACATAATAATCTTGTTAATTTATTATTGTTCTTCATAGTTCTCGTCAAACCAAATAATGACAGGCCATGCTTCTGTTCCTTTATCCAATTTTGGTAAATCTCCATCAGTAGTATAGGTCATAGTTCCGAAGAGGAATCCATTAGCCC
>OMDZ01000529.1_pt1 | contig 22061 bp, 13 predicted proteins | sample 1673641 | NCBI WGS metagenome assembly OMDZ01 (sample SAMEA103958117, study PRJEB25191) | human gut metagenome | biome: human-associated habitat [ENVO:00009003]; feature: intestine environment [ENVO:2100002]; material: feces | place: Germany | collected 2013/2015
AAGCCCGGTTTATGAAGCTGCTGATCGAGCAGAACGAGGACGGGGGCAAGCGCAGAAATGCCGCCAAGAAAAAGGAACTGGACGCAGCCGAGAAGCGCATAGCCGAGTTGTCCGCTATCTTCAAGCGGCTTTATGAGGACAGCGTGACCGGGCGCATTTCTGATGAACGGTTTGCGGAGTTGTCGGCAGACTATGAAGCCGAGCAGCGGCAGCTTAAAGAGAGAGCCGCCGAACTGCAAGGGGAACTTGCAAAGGCGCAGGAAGCCACGGTAAACGCCGAGAAGTTTATGAACATTGTCCGCAAGTACACCAGCTTTGAGGAACTTACCCCTACCCTGCTGCGGGAGTTTATCGAGAAAATCGTAGTGCATGAGTGCAGCTATGACGAGAACAAAAACCGCAGGCAGGAAATTGAAATCTATTATTCTTTTGTCGGCAAGGTAGACTTGCCCGAATAATGCCCGACCTGTCCGGCACAATGCGCAAGTGCCGGATAGGAACGGCAAAAAATTTTACACTTCTATTGCTTCTTTATATTACACAACCAAAATCACAGGGCATCAAACAGCTTATGAGTGGCGGTGGCATCATCATTGTGGCACAGACGGTAATTCCACAGCTTACCACTCTGTTTTCATAATTCATGGGTGGGATCATTGATAAGATTACTGAATTCATAAAGGAACTGTTGCAGGGGTGGGTTCTGACCAACTTTGAAACCATGTTTACCGATGTTAATGACAAGGTAGGCACGATTGCAGGGGAGGTCAGCAAAACTCCCAGCACTTGGAACTCCGGTATTTTTGACATGATAAAAACCCTGTCCGATAACGTGATGATTCCCATAGCGGGAATGATCATCAGTTTTGTACTCGTCTACGAGCTTATTTCCATGGTTATTGACAAGAATAACCTGCATGACTTCAATACGGCAATTTTTATCCGTTTTTTTATGAAAGCGTGTATTGCAGTCATGCTGTTAAGCAAGACTTTTGACATTGTAATGGCGGTATTTGATGTGGGAAGCCACATCGTCAATTCCGCAGCGGCAGCAATCAGCGGGGAAACCAGTATTGATGTTTCAAGTACGCTGCAAACGATGTTCAATGAGCAGTTTTCGGAGATGAGCATAGGCGAGCTGTTAGGACTGGGGATGGAGACCATGATCGTCAGTTTATGTATGAAAATCATGTCAGTCCTTATCACCGTCATTCTTTATGGGCGAATGATTGAAATATATCTTTATGTATCAGTAGCACCCGTTCCCTGTGCAACCGTAACCAACCGGGAATGGGGAACGATAGGAACCAATTATTTTAAGGGACTTTGCGCCCTTGCATTTCAGGGATTTTTTATGATGGTGTGTGTCGCTATCTATGCAGTGCTTGTGGCTGGTGTGGCAGTATCCGACAACCTGCATACGGCACTCTGGTCGGTGGCAGCATATACCGTTATTTTATGCTTTTCCCTGTTTAAGACAGGTTCGTTGTCAAAATCTATCTGGAATGCGCACTAAGGGAGGAACGACATGGCAATATCTGTGCAGGTGCCAAAGGATTTGTCCGGTATCAAGACAAAAGTGGCACTGAATTTAACAAAGAGACAGATTATCTGTTTCAGTGGTGCGGCAGTAACGGGCATCCCGCTGTATTTTTTGACGAAGGGACTGATCGGGACATCAGCCGCATCACTTCTTATGATGGGAGCAATGCTTCCGTTCTTCTTTTTTGCGATGTATGAGAAAAACGGGTTTCCGGCGGAGAAGATTTTGTATTTTATGCTCCGGCAGAAGATACTCACACCGGGCATAAGACCATACCGGACAGAGAACTTATACAAGCAGTTGGAAGAGAAAGAAAAAATACGAAGGGAGGTTCGTTATCTTGAAGAAAAAGCAAAAGGCAGAACCGGAAAGCCGCAGAAAAAGCAGTTATAAAGGCAATAGCAGGAACAACAGTAAAAGTGGCGGTCTTACCTTTTCAGAAAAGAAGCGTCTTATACAGTTAAAGCATATTTTATCGGGAAAGAGCATTGAGAAAGAAAAGCCGACTACCGCACAAAGGACGATCACTTTTGAAAAGATGTTCCGTGATGGTATCTGTCAGGTCAGCCACCGTTATTATACAAAGATGGTGGAATTTTTTGATATAAACTATGAGCTTCTGGAAGTGGATGACCAGGCGGACATACTGGCACAGTACAGCAAGCTTATCAATTATTTTGATCCGTCTGTGAAGTTTGAACTGGTGCTTTTCAACAGGCAGGTCAACGAGCAGATGCTTACGGAACAGTTTGACATTCCGTGGCAGGAGGATGATTTTAACGACATCCGTGAGGAATACACGGAGATGTTAAAGAAGCAGGCGGCAAAGGGCAACAACGGTATCATCAAATCAAAATATCTGATTTTTGGTGTAGAAAGCAACGGCTACAAGGAAGCCAAGAGCCGCCTTAACAACATTGAAAAAGATGTCATACGGAACTTAAACAACATAGGAACCCTTGCGAGGGGACTGGACGGAAAGGAAAGACTGCGCATCCTGCATGAATATTTTAATCAGGATACGATGGAGCCTTTCCGTTTTTCATTTAAGGATTTGGCAGAATCCGGTAAGTCGGTCAAGGACTATATTGCACCGCCGGGATTTGATTTCCGCTATCCGAACCGCTTTAAGTCAGGGAATATGTATGGCTGTGTGTCCTATCTGGATATTATCGCACCGAAGTTTACGGACGAGCTGATCAAGCATCTTCTGGATATTGATGCTAATCTTACGATTTCCATGCACATGCAGACGGAAGATCCGGTAAAGGCAATCAAGAAGTTAAAAGCGGTCATTTCCAATATCCAGAAGATGAAGATTGAGGAGCAGAAAAAGGCAGTCCGAAGCGGTTACGATATGGATATTCTTCCAACGGATATTGTGACCTATGAAAAGGATACGCTGGAATTTCTGGATGATTTGAATACGAGCAATCAGAAGATAATCAATATGACATTCCTTATTACCTGTTATGGCAGAACCAAGCGGGAACTGGAGAGCTTAATGCAGAGGGTGTCCGGTATCATTCAGCAGGCAAACTGTGACCTCAGATGTTTACAGTATTTACAGGAGCAGGGCCTTATGGCATCTGCACCGATTGGGTGCAATGAAACCGGAATTGAGCGTACCCTTTCCACAAAGAGTACCGCAATCTTAGTACCATTCTGCACACAGGAATTATTTATGCCTGCACCGGCAATCTATTACGGATTAAATGCACTCAGCAACAACATGATCATGGCAGACCGCAAAAGGCTCCGTACACCAAACGGAGTTATCTTAGGTACTCCCGGAAGTGGTAAGAGTTTTAGTGCAAAGCGTGAGATTTTAAGCTGTTTTCTTATCACAAAGGACGATATTATCATCTGCGATCCGGAGGGAGAGTATTTTGCTCTTGTGGCAGCACTACATGGACAGGTGGTAAAACTTGCCACCAATTCCAAAGACTATCTGAACCCTATGGATATACAGTTATCCCATAAGGGGGATAAGGAAGCGTTAAAGCTGAAATCCGATTTTATCATTACATTGTGTGATCTGATTGCAGGTGGCAAGGACGGTCTGGAGAATGATGAGAAAGGTATCATCGACGAATGCATCCGTCATATTTACGATAAATATTTTGAAAATCCGGTGCCGGAAAATATGCCGCTGTTGGAGGATTTATATGATGCCCTGTTAGCACACAAAAATCCAAAGGCAGAGCGTATCGCAAACAGCCTTGTGCTGTATGTGCATGGTTCCCAGAATTACTTCAACCACCATACCAATGTGGACAGCGGCAACCGTATCATGTGCTTTGACATCAGAGACTTGGGAAATCAGTTGAAAGAGCTGGGTATGTTAATCGTGCAGGATGCGGTTTGGAACAGGGTATCGCAGAACAGGGAGCGAAAGATTGCTACCCGTTATTACTGTGATGAGTTCCACCTTCTTCTGAAGGAGAAGCAGACAGCTATTTATTCCGTGGAAATCTGGAAGCGTTTCAGAAAATGGGGCGGTATTCCGACAGGTTTGACGCAGAACGTGGGCGATTTTCTTCGTTCTGAGGAGATTGAAGGTATTTTGGGTAACAGCGATTTTGTGTATCTGTTAAATCAGAATGCCAAAGATCAGGCAATTCTCGCTGATAAACTGGGACTATCTGATAAGCAGCTTTCCTATGTCACCAACTCCGAGCCGGGAAGTGGTCTGATACTGTTTGACAATGTGGTAATTCCATTTGTAGACAAATATCCGACAGACACCAAGACTTACAGAATTATGAATACCAAGCCGGAGGAATCGGTGCAGAAGGAGGACGCAATATAAAATGGCAGAAAAAAGACAGAAGAAGCAGGCAGTAAAGGCATTTGAAAAAGAGACATTTTCCAAGGATAAGGAAGTGACTGGAGCAAAACACACAGAACACAGGCAGGATAACACCTTTCCTACGGAAAATCATTTTCATGCCAATGAGAAGCCTGTGAGCAATCTGCCACGGGATGCGAACCATGGCAGTGATACAAAAAATGTAACTTCTGGTCACAATGTCCAAAAGTCGGAAACTGGAGCAGAGAGAAAAACGGGCAATAAAAAGAAATATTACCGTCAGTTGCAACAGCAACAGAACACTTCTGGTCACAATGTCCAGAAGTCAGAAGCCGATGCGGAAAAGGCATTCTTAAAGGAAAACAGTTTCATGCAGGAGGAACAGCCGGGGGATTCTGACAGCACGATGGAAAATGAGGTTCATGTCAGGGACACCTACCAACGGTCTGAGGAAAAAGGAAAATATCACAAAGGGCGTGTGCAGAGAGAACACGCACACAGAGAGCGTGCGAAGTCAGAAAATACAAAGCAGTCCGATTATGGAGATTTCCAGACAAAGGATGCCACATTTTCGCAGGGACAGGCGGAAGAATTTACCGACAAAAAAGTACAGAAGGCTTTTGATAAGTCGGAAAAGAACCGCCGAAAGTTGCAGAAAGCAAAGGACAAGATGCCGAAAAAGCGGCAGTATGAGATGAAACGTGTCTTTGATGAACAGACCGGAAAAGCAAAGTATGTGGTGGTTCCGGTGGAAGTGGAGAAGCCATTCAAGCCTGACGGACTTGGAAAAGCTGCGGTTCACAAACTCCAGACCGAAAATATGTATTTTGTGCATCGAAAGATTGCAGAGACAGAAAAGGATAATTCTGCTGTGGAGGGTGCACATAAGACAGAACAGCGTGCAGAAGATGTTTACCATTACATGAAATATCACCGCAAGAGCAAGGCACAGAGAAAGCGTGACCGATTAGAGCGATTGCAGAAAAAACAGGTCACAGCGGATATGAAGCTGGAGTATGAGAAATTCATCAGTGAAAATCCACATCTAAAGGGCAACAGTCCAAAGAAGCAGTTGCAAAGGCAGCTACAGAAACAGCGTATCAAGCGTGAGTATGCCAAGGCAAGGCGGGCAGGAGCAGAAGCCAAGACTGCAAAGGAAACATTTACAAAGACAGCCAATGCTGCAACCGGCATTGCAAAGAAGTTACAGGAGATTGCCACAAAAAATAAAACACTGATTATCACAGTGGGTATTTTTGCTCTTCTGCTTATTATGATCATGTCGGCATTATCAAGCTGCGGTTCCATGTTTACCGGAACTGTGACAACAACGATGGCAAGCACATATCTTAGCCTTCCGGCAGAGATTGATGCAGCAGATTTATCTTTTACAGAAAAGGAAATGGAGCTGCAAAACAAGATTGACCGGATTGAAACTGATTATCCGGGATATGATGAATACGATTATAACCTTGGTGCAATCGGGCATGATCCATATACACTGATCAGTTATCTTTCCGCAGTCCATACGGAATTTACTGCCGCAGAAATGGAGAGTGAAATTCAGGAATTATTTGATGCCATGTATTCCCTTACTACTGAGGAAGTGGAGGAGACACGGACAAGGACAGTCACAAAGACCGGAACCAGAACAGTTACAAATGCAGATGGAAGCATCAGTACCGAGGAATACGAGTATGAGGAGGAAGAAGAATATATCGTAACAATCCTTCGAGTCACTTTAACGGTCACACCTCTTGAGAGCATTGTTGCCGGACGTATGGATACGGAACAGGCAGAAATCTTTGCCGCCTACACGGAGACAAAAGGCGGGTTACAGGTATTTGGAACACCCGTGGATTACTACTGGTACTACTATATCAGCAGTTATTATGGCTACCGGAAAAATCCAAACACAGGAGACGAGGAGATTCACAGGGGTGTGGATATAGCAGTACCGACTGGAACCATGGTACATGCAGCACATGATGGAACGGTTATGGAAGCAGCTTACGATTCCTATTATGGGAATTATGTGGTGATTACGGACAGTAAGGGATATACCACAAAATATGCCCACATGGACAGCTTAAATGTGTCCGCAGGGCAGAGTGTAAAAAAAGGTGACAATATAGGTAAAAGCGGAAATACAGGAAGCAGTACCGGAAGCCACCTTCATATCGAGTGCTTGTATAACGGGGAGTATTATAACCCGTTATTTTATTTTGAAGCAGGAGAACAGACCATTTATGGAGAAACACCGGGCGGCACCGGAGGAGGAACCGGCAATGTGATACCACCGGAATCTTATGATGATGCAACCGTACAGACGCTTATGCGGGAAGCAAACAGGTATCTGGGAATGCCATACACCTTTGGAGGAACAGCTCCGGCAAGTTTTGATTGTTCTGGCTTTGTATGTTGGGTATTTACAAACAGCGGCGTACATAACCTGCCAAGAACCACCGCACAGGGCATTTATGACCAGTGTACTCCGGTATCAGCGGCAGACGCAAAGGCAGGGGATATTATCTTTTTTACCGGAACTTATAATGCGGGACGTCCGGTTACACACGTTGGTATCTACTGTGGAAACGGTACGATGGTGCATTGTGGCGATCCAATCCAGTACACCTCAATCAATACCTCTTACTGGCAGAGCCATTTTTATGGTTTTGGAAGATTGAATTAGCGAAGGGAGGAATTATTTTTGTCAGTAGAGCGAATCAATTCACAGCTTAAAAAGGTCAGGGAGCAGATAGCACAGCTACAGGCAAAGGAAAAAGACCTTGCAGAGCAGAAACAGATGGCGGAGGATGCCGAAGCCATGAAGATCATTCGTAAATATAAAATCTCATCCGAGCGATTGCAGATGCTTAATAAGCTCAGTGAGGATGAAGTCAGAAATCTATTACAGAAACGGGAACAGGAAAAGGAGGTTTCAATCAATGAAAAACAGGAAATTATCGGCTAGGGCGGTAGTGTCCCTTATGCTGTCGGCAATACTTTTTTGTATGCCGATTGGGGCATTTTTTGCCAACAGGGCAAATACTGTGGAGGTTCATGCGGAGGATACCGCAGAGCAGAAAACAGAGAGTGCGGCAGAAGAAGGCAGTGCAGAAAGCACAGCGTCCGGCACTGATAACAAGGACAGTTCCGGTAGTGGAGAAAATCATACAGAGCAGTCCACGGAGAATACAACAGAAAATTCCACAGAAGGCACAACTGAGGAGACACAGCCTGCCGCAAAATGCACCTGCAAGGAAAAATGCAGTCAGTATGCAGTAAATGAAGATTGTGAGGTGTGTGCAAAGGATTACAAGGAATGTGCCTATATCAATCCGAGTGTAAAAATCACAATCAATACACCGTCTGGATGGCATAATGATACCACTAAGGTAACTGTCAAGGTGGAAGATACGATAGTTTCCGGTAATTTTACCATTCAGACAGTAAAGGCAAAAGTCGGACAGAATGGAAGCTGGACGGACATTACCGAGGATATGCACATAGAGATTTCCGAGAACAGCACCATTTATGTGCAGGTCACAGACCAGAAGGGCAAGACCTACGAGAAAAACCGCTACATCAAGTGCTTTGATTTTACAAAGCCTACCTTAAATGCGGCAGTCAGCGACGGTCTTTTGAGCATTCAGGCACATGATACGGATTCCGGTATCAAGGCAATCTATGTCAATGGCTATGAGTTTACAGAGCATACGAATGGAGCCTTGAATATCCGTCTGCAACAGTTCGATGCAGGGTATCAGTATTTCACGATTTCTGCCATGGATAATGCAGGAAATACCTCAGAAATCTATAAAACAGCCAATCCGTATTACACCGATCCGGAGAATAAGGACAGCAGTGAAAAAGATCCGGCACAGCAGCTTCCGGTGGATGCGTCTGCAACCAAGCCAAGCTCTGCAACCGCACAGGTTACGGAGCATACGAAAACGGATGTGAATGGAAATACAGTTTCCCAGACAGGCAGTGGAACAACTTCAAGCAGTTCCGCAACAGCAAAGCAATCTCCAAGTACGGGAGATACTTCTAAGGATGCAGACCAGAGCAGTGACAGCCAGACCACAGAAAAAGGCAAGGAATTTTACACAATCCAGACTGCATCAGAAAAGGTATTTTATCTTGTGATTGATCGTGATGGGGAAGATGAAAAGGTGTATTTCCTTACAGAAGTCAGTGAAAACGACCTGCTGAATACCACAGCGGATAACAGCGAGACACTTCCGAAAAATTCAGCGGCATTGGAATCTGCAATCCCTACCAAAGACAGCGCATTATCAAACAATAATGCTGATACCACAGGAGATAAAACACAGGGAGCAGAAAGTGTTGAGGACAGCACCGAAGATAGCACGGAAGATACAAGTGAGCCGAAAGAGGATACCGCAAAAGCAGATGGTTCCGGCTTTACATATATTTTAATGGGCATTGCTGCGGTAGCTGTGATCGGAGTGGTATATGTTGTGAAATCCAAGAAGAAAAAGGAAAACTTCATTGATGAGGATGAAGATGAGGACGAGCTTGACGAGGACTACGATTATGATGACGAGGAAGAAACCGAGCAGGATTCCGACGAAGCATTCATAAATGGTGGTGATGATACAGAATCAGTAGACACAGACGAGAATGACAATGAAGATAACAACAACGAGAATGATGAAGAAAATGGGGAGGAATAGAGATGGAGCTTGTAATTGCAGAGAAGCCGAGTGTGGCACAGAGCATTGCGGCAGTTCTTGGTGCCACACAGCGTAAGGACGGATATTTGGAAGGCAATGAGTATCTGGTATCATGGTGTGTGGGACATCTGGTAGAACTGGCACAGCCGGAAAGCTATGAGGAAGCATGGAAGAAATGGAGCTATGAGAGCCTTCCAATCATTCCGCAGGAATGGCAGCATGAAGTGAAAAGTGATACAAAAGCACAGTATCAGATTTTGAAAAAGCTCATGCATGATGACAGGGTAGATGCTGTTGTGTGTGCAACCGATGCCGGAAGGGAGGGAGAATTGATTTTCCGCCTGACCTACAACATGGCAGGGTGCAGAAAACCGATGAAGCGGTTATGGATTTCTTCTATGGAGGAGAGTGCTATCCGTGACGGCTTCCATAATCTTCGCCCAGGCAGCGACTATGATAACTTGTATCATTCAGCATTATGCAGGCAGGAAGCAGACTGGCTTGTGGGTATCAATGGGACAAGACTTTTTACGGTATTATATGGCGGTAAGGCATTGAAGGTTGGCAGAGTGCAGACACCGACACTTGCCATGCTGGTGGATCGTGAAAGTAAAATCATGAATTTCAAGAAAGAAGCCTATTATATGGCTCACATCATGGGAAATGGTCTGGATGCGGTATCAGAGCATATCAGTGATAAAACGGAAGCAGAGAGGATTGCAGGAGCCTGTGAAAACGGACAGGCTCTTGTCACTTCCGTGGTAAAGGAAGAAAAGTGGGTAGCACCGCCGAAGCTCTATGACCTTACCACACTCCAGAGGGATGCAAACCGTCTGTTTGGTTTTACTGCCAAGCAGACATTGGAATATACGCAGAGCCTTTATGAGAAAAAGTTAGTGACTTATCCAAGAACAGACAGCCAGTATCTTTCCGATGACATGGAAGGTACTGCAAAAAATGTGATCGAAGCGATTTTCAATTCTCTGTTATTTGAGCAGAATATCATGTTCAATCCAGATATTAAAAGAATTTTGAACAGCAAGAAAGTGACGGACCACCACGCAATCATTCCTACCATGGAGATCATCAAGCAGGACTTAAAGGCAATCCCGGAGAGCGAAATGAAGATACTTTCCCTTTGTGCAAACCGTCTGCTGTGTGCGACCGGGGAGAAGCATATTTATAATTCCACAAAGGCAGTGATTACCTGCAACAATACTGTATTTAAGGTATCTGGCAAGGAAGTGTGGAAAAATGGATGGAAGGAATTTGAGGATTTCTTCAAAAATTCCTATAAAACCGCAGAGGATAAATCGGATGCAGAGGAAGAAAAGAAACTGCCGGAGCTTCATGAGGGCATGATGATTGCAGTGGAGCAGACAAAGGTTTCCGAGCATTTCACACAGCCGCCAAAACATTACACTGAAGATTCCCTTTTGTCTGCAATGGAACGAGCCGGAAACGAGGACATGACTGACGATGTGGAGCGCAAAGGACTCGGTACACCTGCCACCAGAGCAGACATTATAGAGAAGTTAGTCAAGGACGGTTTCGTGAAGCGTGAGAAAAAGCAGATCATACCGACAGAGGATGGAATGAAGCTGATTACGGTGCTTCCCGATGTGGTGAAGTCCCCAAAACTTACCGCTGATTGGGAAAATGCCCTTACCCTTGTTGCAAAGGGAGAGATGGAGCGTGAGGACTTTATGGCAGATATTGAAACAATGGTATCTGACTTAATCCACACCTACCACGAAGTCAGTGACGAGCAGAAAAAGATGTTCGCACAGGAGCAGAAGGTACTTGGTAAATGTCCGAACTGCGGCGGAGAGGTGGTAAAGGGAAAATACGGAGCTTTCTGCAAGAATAAGTGCGGCATGAATGTAAGCCGGATCATGGGCGTTTCCCTGTCAGATGAACAGGTGGAAAGCCTGCTTGACGGGAAAAAGACGTTGCTAAAGGGGCTTACAAGCAAGGCGGGCAAGAAATACGATGCCTATATCATTCCGAGCGGTACGGAAGAATACCACTACACAAAGGACGGAGAAGAAAAGTCCGGAGTGCAGTTTAAGTTTGTCATGGAGTTTCCCAATAAGAAATTCACAGGAAAGAAAAAATAAAAGGAGGATGTAACAAATGGGAGCAGAAGAAACAAAGAAAATACAGGACAATGAGAGCAAGGCGGACAAGTTTGTCCGTCTTGGGGAGTATCGTGTGAACAAGGTCATTGATGCAATCGGCAGGCTTGAGAACCTTTCCAACCGCACCAATTATGAGTATACACAGGAGCAGGTGGAAGCCATGTTTTCCATTATGGAAAAAAGGCTTTTGGAAGTCAAAGGCAGATTTGCCCCGAAAAAGGAAAAAGAAGATACGTTTTCATTTGGAAGAAAAGCAGAATAGGGAGGAAAGTCAGAATGAAGCAGTTAGAAAAAGAAATCAATGTAACAAGCCAGAGAAACATGATGAAGAGGTACCAGATGTATGGTGCCACAGTATCAAAGCTGACAGAGAAATCACAGAATGACACCAAGAAGGGAGAGAGAAAGTAATGGAATATAGAGATTTTGTAGAACAGGTAAAAGAACAGATACAGGATTTCCTTCCTGAAAAGTTTGCAGATGCTGCAGTTGAGGTCAATCAGATTGTAAAGAATAATGACTGTGTTCTGGACGGTCTGATGGTAAGAACAGAGGAAAGCAATATTGCACCTACCATTTATCTGAATCCATATTTTGAGCAGATACAGGATGGTGCTGAATTGGATGATGTGTTAGCTCAGATTGCAAGTGTGTATCAGTCACATTATATAGATCATGATATAGATGTATCGGCAGTTACCGATTTTGACAAGATTAAGGAAAAAATTGTATGTAAGCTGATCAACGAGGAAGCAAATAAGCAGTTCCTTCAGGATAAACCGTACTCCAAGTTGGAAGATTTAGCAGTTGTGTATCAGATTTTAATGGATAAAACAGGAGAAGGAACTGCGACCATTACCATTACAGATAATCTGATGGATGGATATGGAATCACACTTGAAGAACTGCATGACCAGGCGTTGCAGAATATGGATACTTTGCAGCCACATAGTTTCAAAGGAATGAATGAGACGGTTGCGGAGATGATTGCAGTTGATATTGCAAGAGAACAAAATGTGGGTATGGATGAAGCAAAAGAAATGGCAATGCAGATGATGTCGGATATTCCCGATACCATGTATGTGCTGACAAATGATACAAAAGTAAATGGGGCGGCTGCAATTTTAAACGATGATATCAGACAGGAGATCGCTGAGAAGGTAGGAGATTTTTACATGCTGCCTTCTTCAATCCATGAAACGCTGATTATACCGAAAGATGCGGGAATGGAGTTTAAAGAACTTGAGCAGATGGTACAGGAAGTAAATCAGACACAGGTGGCGCCTGGAGAACGTCTTTCGGATCATGTATATGAGTATGATGCCAAAGAACATGAACTGTTCCGCAGTGACCGGGCAGAGGAACGTGCTAAGCAGAAAGAGGAAAAAGGAGATAACCGTCATGAGCGTGTTTCAGTAAAGGAGAAGCTTGCGGAGAAGAAGGATGCTGTTATTAAAATGAATGCCGGGAAAGAGCATTCTGCACTGGAAAAGAAAAAGGAAGCCGTAATATAGGAGGAGTGGGATATGTATACAACAGGAGATAAGCTATTAAACGTGATGAAAGAGGAAGAAATCGGGATTGCGGAGCTTTCCAAAATTTCCGGTGTGCCGGAGAGAATAATCCTTGACATTATGGCAGGAGTTAAGGAGCCGGAGCTTGGTGCTATGTGCAAGATTGCAGAGGGACTGGGTATCTGTGTCCATGAACTTCGTGCGGATGAGGAGAGTTATGCGGTATCCGTTCCGAAGGATACCCTTGCCAAGCTGATTGTTGTCAGCGAGATTAACGGAGTGGAACTTGAGGAACTGATTAACTGTATTCTGGAAAAAGGTATTGAGGAGCATGGTTTTTATGCCTGATGCCGATAAGTAACTGATCACAGGCTGTAGGGTGCTTAAAGTGCCTTACAGCCTTTTTTACGGAGGTTTACCATGAGAAAATATAAATTGATTTCCGCACTGGCAGAGGAAACAGCAAAAGAAGTCGTGCGGAATGAAGAAAACTGGAGGAGATACCTAAATACTGCTTCCAGATTGTATAAATATCCATTTAAGGAACAGCTTTTAATCTATGCCCAAAGACCGGAGGCAACCGCCTGTGCTTCCATAGAGATATGGAATGAAAAGATGCACTGCTGGGTAAACAAAGGTGCAAAGGGCATTGCACTGATAGATGAGGATAGTTTTTCCGGTTTGAAGTATGTCTTTGATATTTCAGATGTGCATAAGGCAAGAAGAATCGGACAATTCCCTAACCTTTGGGAAATGCGTGAGGAACACATGGAATCGGTGATTTCCCGTCTGGAAAAGACTTATGGGGATACCGACAGGGAAGCCGGGTTTGTGGGACGTATCCGGGAGATTGCCGGACGGATTGCAGAGGACTGTTATAAAGAGCTTGCTTCAGATATGGAATACTTAAAGGAAGGGAGCTTTTTAGAGGAACTGGACGAGCTGAACGTGGAAATAAGGATACGGGAAACCCTTGCCGACAGCATTGCCTATACTGTTTTAAAGCGTTGCGGCATGGAGGAGAGCGAGCTTGCCGAAGAAATAAACTTTCCTTATATCCATGAGTTTAACACAGTGGAAACGCTGTCACAGCTTGGTAGCAACGTGTCCGATTTATCAAAGCCTATCCTGATGGAGATAGGCAAAGCAATCGGGGTGTATGAGAGGGAGAAAGCAGAGAACCGCACAGCGGAAAATTCTGTTCAAAAAGGACTTGCAAACACCTCAGAAACACGCTACAATGCTTTAAAGCGTGAAAGCGAAAGCCGAGACGGAGAATCTATCACACAGACCGGAGAAGCCGGGGAAAGGAGCAAATATGATGAATCTGACATACGAGAAGAACGGGGATTATCAGATACCGATGGTAGCAATGGACGAACAGCCGAAGGAGGTACTGACAAAGTACGGACTGATGAGGAAGAAGTTCTTACAGGAGCACAAGAACGGAGTATATACGGGACTTCTTCTGAGCGGGAAGCTGAAGGAACACTTGTTGATGATACAGGAGCAGGCAGAGGAGAGAATGGAGCTTCTGACCAGACAGATGAAGGAGAGAGAGGGGATAACGGAGCAGATGAAAGCAGAGAATCAGATGCTCTGGGTAGCGAAGATGAACAGCATCGTACACTCGGCAGAGGAGATCGTGATGACGGAACTAATCTACAGTTAAATATCGAACAGCCGGAGGGAACCTATCAGCAGTTAAGCCTGTTTCCGAGCTTTGAGGAACAGGTTGGCACAATCGCAGCAGCGGAAGCAAGTATTCAATATACCATGCCCGCTGCTTTTTCTTTGCCACAGGAGCAGATTGACAGTATCTTGCGTAGTGGCGGCGGTAGGGATAACAGCAGAAAACGTATCTATGCCAAGTATCAGCAGGGTAAGACACCGGAAGAAATGGCAGAATTTTTAAAGAACGAGTATAAGACCACCGGAAAAGGTTTTGAGTTTGACGGAAATCCTGTTTCACTGTGGTTTGATGAAATGGGTATGCGTATCGGTTACGGTACATCGGCAAAGGAAAATACCCTTGCAGTGATGAGTTGGAGCGAAGTGGAGAGCCATATCCGTGTTATGGTGGAGAATGGTACTTATATGAGTGCCAACGAAGTATTCCTTGTGGATGCGGTGGAGCGTGAGAGAATTGCTACGGACATTAACAATTTCTTCCGTGACGGAATATCGGAAATGCCGGAGAGTCTGGAGCTTAAATTTTCCAATTACCCGGCAAGCATGGAAAAGTTGTGTGAGCTTTTAGCCACAACAGAAGGCAGAGAGCTGATTAAGGATGAGCTTGAAAAGGCAAAGGCACAGCTTGACAGCGGAGAAAAGCAGATTAAATGGCGGTATGTGAAAAGACCGGATTATTTATTAGAACAGCTTGCGGATTTAGGTGTGGAAAAGAAAGAATTTCCAGCACTTGATACGGTAGAGGTAAGGAATGAGGACTTTATCACACAGGACGAGATTGATTACAGGCTGGCAGGAGGAAGCGGTTTTGAACATGGAAAATTCCGTATCTATGAGTATTTCATGGAAGGGCATGACAAGAAAGATAACATTGCTTTTCTGAAAAATGAATATGGTACGGGCGGCAGCTCCCACGCACTTCCGGGAAGTGACAGAGCGCACGAGGATCACGATGCCAAAGGTATCCGTCTGGAGAAAGGTAACTATGGCAGTCCTTACGCAAAGGTGCTTTTAAACTGGAATGTAGTAGAGAAACGTATCCGGGAGCTTGTGCAGGCAGATAAATACCTTTCGCCGGAGGGAAAGGAAGCCTATGCACAGTATAAACAGGAACAGGCAGAGAAAGCCATGCAAAAAGAACAGGCGAAGTTGGAGGGTGGTGTAACCAATCAGGAATTAGATAGAGAAACAGGAACTGTTGCTGAAGGAGAACCAAAAGCACCGGAAACCGGAAAAACAGACATAGAGCAGTTAAATAAAAGGCTGTCTGAAATGTCGGCTGTGGTTAAAATCTGCGGAGCATTAGACCGGAAAGATGTGGTTGGCTGGAACGAGAAAACACAGGCAGTCACGATTGCTGACGATGAGCGAGCTTTGGAGGGAAAAGAGGTCTATGATTTCCTTTTTGCAGAAGCGGCAGACTATGTAATGATGCAGACAATCAGCGGCGAAACAGAAAAAGCTCTGGAGATGGACGGTCTGTTAAAGGATGCCGGACAGTATGCGGCACATTATGAGGGCGAGCCTGCCATAGAGCAGACAGAAGAACCGCCTTTGACTGCGGATGATGTTCAAAACCTTGTATTGATAGACCGGGAATATATCAGAGGTACACGAACAACAGTCTATGATTTTGAGTGTGATATTCGTGGGGAACATGATAAGCTGCAATATACGCTTGGATACCATGATGACGGAGAAGGCTTTACCATTCATACGGAGAAGGATGATATTTGGGAACGTATGCCGGAGCCTGAACTGGCACGATTGGAGGGCATTCTTGTCAGGGAAGCATTATATTTTAAGTACCATGATAAAATAGCCGGGGCAAAGAGCCTTGAGGACATGGAGGAGATTCGCTTCAGCATTATGGAAGAAGAATCTCCTTATTTTTCTGCTGTTTCCCAAAGAATATGGGGTGAATATGAACAGAAAAATGAAGAATTGTCCAATCCTATGCAAGAAAGTGAAGTGATTGCCGAACCAGAGCCGCAGAATGAAGCAGAAGCGCCAAAGGAACAGCCACAGATTGACAAATCGGGTGCAGTCAACTTCCACATTGCTCCGGAAACAGAGAAAAGTGACGGGAAAGGCTTTGCGGCAAAAGAAAAATTCCGTCAGAATGTGGAAGCAATCAGAACGCTTGAAAAGATTGAGGGCGAAAACCGTATTGCCACGCCAGAAGAACAGGAGATTTTAGCAAAATATGTGGGCTGGGGTGGTCTTGCTGATGCCTTTGATGAAACCAAAACGAATTGGGCAAGTGAATATCAGGAATTAAAGAGCCTGTTGTCAGCCGAGGAATACGATTCAGCAAGGGAAAGTACCTTAAATGCCCACTATACAAGCCCTGTGATCATCAAGGCTATTTATGATGCGATGGAACGAATGGGCTTTTCCAAAGGTAACATCTTGGAGCCGGCAATGGGTATCGGTAACTTTTTCGGTATGTTGCCGGAAAAAATGCAGGAGAGCAGGCTTTATGGTGTGGAGCTTGATGGAATTACCGGAAGAATTGCAAGGCAGCTATACCCGAATGCCGATGTGAAGATCACTGGCTTTGAAAAGACGGATTATCCCAATGATTTCTTTGATGTGGCAATCGGAAACGTGCCATTCGGTCAGTACAAGGTGGCAGACAGAGCCTACGATAAGCATAACTTCCTCATACATGATTACTTTTTCGCCAAAGCCTTAGATAAGGTCAGACCGGGCGGCGTGGTGGCATTTGTCACCTCAAAGGGAACAATGGATAAGAAAAGCCCGGAAGTCAGAAAGTACCTTGCGCAGAGAGCGGAGCTTCTTGGAGCGATCAGGCTTCCCAACACAGCCTTTAAGGAAAATGCAGGGACGGAGGTTACTTCGGACATTCTTTTCTTAAAGAAGCGTGACAGGGTAATCGACATCGAGCCGGATTGGGTGCATCTTTGTGAAAATGAAGATGGCATAGCCATGAACCAGTATTTTGCAGACCACCCGGAAATGATCATGGGAAAAATGGAAATGGTCAGCGGGCAGTTTGGCATGGAAGCCACCTGTACACCGGATACCACCATTTCATTATCCAAGCAGCTTGAAAAGGCTATATCCCATATCGAGGGCAGCATTGACGAGGTAGAGTTCGATGAGCTTGATGATGAGCTGGCAAGAGAAGCAATCCCCGCCGATCCAGGCGTGAAGAATTACAGTTACACTATCGTGGACGAGAGGGTGTATTACCGGGAAAATTCCATTATGAAGCCTGTGGACGTATCAGAAACGATGGAGCAGCGCATGAAAGGCATGGTGCAGATTCGTGACTGTACACAGGAGCTGATTGACTATCAGTTGAACGAATATCCGGAAGATATGATTAAGAGCAAGCAGGCAGAGCTTAATGAGCTGTATGATGCGTTTTCCAAGAAATACGGTCTGATCAATTCACAGACCAATAAGAGAGCGTTTAATCAGGATTCAAGCTATTGTCTGCTTTGTTCATTGGAGAAATTAGACGATGAGGGCAACTTCAAAGGCAAGGCTGATATGTTTTCCAAGCGAACCATTAAAAAGGCAGAGGTTGTTACAAGCGTGGATACCGCAAGTGAAGCACTGGCGGTGTCATTAGGGGAAAGGGCAAGGGTAGACCTAGCCTATATGTCGGAGCTTACGGGAAAAAGCGAGGAAGAAGTGGCAAAGGAGCTTGCCAGAGTGATCTTCCAGAACCCGGTCACAGAAAAGTGGGAAACCGCAGACGAGTATTTAAGCGGAAATGTCAGGGAGAAGCTGGCAACCGCAAGGGTATTTGCAGAGAACCGTCCAGAGTTTGCAATCAATGTCACAGCTCTTGAGGGCGTTCAGCCCAAGGAGCTTGATGCAAGCGAGATTGAGGTGCGTATCGGTGCCACATGGATTGAGCCTAAGTACATCGAGGATTTCATGCGGGAAACCTTTGAAACACCGGATTACCTCTTTGACCGTAACCTTGTCGGGGTGCAGTATTCCGATGTGACAGGACAGTGGAACGTAAAGGGCAAAAATGCGGATCGTGGCAATTCACTTGTCAATATGACCTACGGAACGAGCCGGGCAAATGCCTACCGTATTCTGGAGGATTCCTTAAACCTTCGTGATACCCGTATCTTTGATACGATAGAGGAAGATGGGAAGGAAAAGAGAGTTCTTAACAAAAAGGAGACCATGCTTGCCAGCCAGAAACAGGAAGCCATAAGGGAAGCCTTTAAGGACTGGGTATTTCGTGATCCGGAGCGCAGACAGACCTTGTGTGCCAAGTACAATGAGCTTTTCAATTCCACCAGACCGAGAGAGTATGACGGTTCCCACCTAAAGTTTCCGGGCATGACACCGGACATTACATTAAGACCGCATCAGCTTAATGCGGTGGCACACCAGCTTTACGGCGATAATACCCTGCTTGCCCATTGTGTGGGTGCGGGTAAGACCTTTGAAATGATTGCTGCAGCAATGGAGAGCAAGCGGTTAGGGCTTTGCCAAAAGAGCTTATTTGTTGTACCGAACCATTTAACAGAGCAGTGGGCGAGTGATTTCCTGCGCCTGTATCCGGGTGCAAATATTTTAGCTGCTACAAAGAAAGATTTTGAGCCTGCCAACCGTAAAAAGTTCTGTTCCCGTATTGCAACGGGAGATTATGATGCGGTCATCATCGGGCATACGCAGTTTGAAAAGATACCGCTTTCAATGGAAAGACAGGCTGCCATGATTGAGCGGCAGATAACGGAAATAGAAATGGCAATCGAAGCGGTCAAGGCGGAAAAGGGAGAGCGTTACACCATTAAGCAGATGGAAAAAACAAAAAAATCATTAGACGCAAGGCTGAGCCGATTGAACGATACTTCCCGCAAGGACAATGTAGTAACCTTTGAACAGCTTGGTGTTGACAGGCTGTTCGTAGATGAGAGCCACAATTATAAGAACCTTTTCTTATACACCAAGATGCGGAACGTGGCGGGCATTGCACAGACAGAAGCACAGAAGTCCTCGGATATGTTTGCAAAGTGTCAGTACATGGACGAGCTGACAGGCGGCAAGGGCATTATCTTTGCCACAGGTACACCGATTTCCAACAGTATGACGGAGCTTTATACGAATATGCGCTATCTGCAATACAGTACGCTCCAGAAACTTGGTCTTGGCAATTTCGACAGTTGGGCGGCTACTTTCGGAGAAACGCAGACAGCCATAGAGCTTGCACCGGAGGGAACCGGATATCGGGCAAAGACAAGGTTTGCCAAGTTCTTCAATCTGCCCGAGCTGATTTCACTTTTCAAGGAAAGTGCAGATATTCAGACACCGGATATGCTAAAACTGCCTGTACCGGAAGCAGAGTATGAAAATGTGGTGTTAAAGCCGAGTGAGTATCAGAAAGAAATGGTACAGTCCCTTGCGGATCGTGCGGAGGCTGTTCGTGATAGGAAGGTAGAGCCACACGTTGACAATATGCTCAAAATCACCAATGACGGTAGAAAACTTGCATTAGACCAGCGTTTAATCAACGATATGCTTCCCGATGAGGATAATTCTAAATCCACCACCTGTGTGGACAAGGCATTTGAGATATGGGAGGAAACAAAGGAACAGAAGTCGGCACAGCTTATCTTCTGTGACTTATCGACACCGAAAGGAGATGGTACATTCAATGTTTATGAGGACATTTGCAACAAGCTGAAAGAAAAGGGTGTCCCACCGGAAGAAATCGCATTTATCCATGATGCCAATACGGAGAAAAGAAAAGCGGAGCTGTTTGCAAAGGTAAGAAGCGGACAGGTTCGTTTTTTGTTGGGTTCTACTGCCAAAATGGGAGCCGGAACCAACGTACAGGACAGACTGATTGCATTACATCATCTGGATGTGCCCTGGCGTCCGTCTGACATTGAACAGCAGGAAGGTCGTATTTTACGACAGGGCAATATGAATGATAAGGTCAAGATTTTCCGGTATGTGACGGAAGGCACCTTCGACAGCTATTCATGGCAGCTCATTGAGAACAAGCAGAAGTTTATCGGGCAGATCATGACGAGCAAGTCCCCGGTGCGTTCCTGTGAGGACATTGACGAAGCGGCGCTCTCTTATGCAGAGGTCAAAGCACTTGCAACCGGAAACCCTTACATTAAGGAGAAGATGGATTTGGATATACAGGTTTCAAAGCTGAAGCTCTTAAAGGCAAACCACACAAGCCAGCGTTACCGTCTGGAGGACAATATCGCAAAGCATTACCCGATGCAGATCACAGCCTTAAAAGAAAGGCTTGAGGGATACCGGGCGGACATTCAGACCTATGCGGCGCATAAGCCTGTGGATAAGGACGCTTTTTCCATGAAGATAGGAAACCGTACCTATACGGACAAAAAGGAAGCGGGTGCGGCGTTGATTGATATGTGCCGGAGTGCCAAACAGCCAAACATGGCGGTCACAATCGGAGAATATCAGGGCTTTAAGATGAGCGTGTCTTTTGACTCGTTCTTCTCCAAGTTTACGATCAGCTTAAAAGGAAGTCTGAGCCATGAGGTGGAAATCGGAGCCGATCCACTTGGAAATCTGCAAAGACTGTCCAATGCGTTAGAGGGAATGACCGGGAAAATGGCAGACGTGGAGCAGAAGCTTTCTAACGTGGAACATCAGCTCGAAACTGCAAAGGTGGAAGTTACAAAACCTTTTGCGCAGGAGCAGGAACTGGCGGAGAAGCTAGAACGCCTTGCAGAGTTAAATGCGCTTCTGAATATGGACGAAAAGGGCGATAATGCACTGGATATGGGCGATGATGAGCCGGAGGACGAAAACGGAGAGCAGAGCGCACAGACGCAGGAAAGTGAGCCGAACAGGGCAGAAGATATACAGGCGGTGGCAGAGGAACCGTTAAAGCCTGTTGCAAGTTTCCTGATGTCGGAGCGTATCGCAGAGCATGACAAGGAACGGATGTTAGCAGACGGTTCCAGAGGGCGGGTATCCGTCAAGGAGAAACTTGCCGAGATGAAGCAGAAAATTTCCGATCAGAAGATGCCGGAGAAACCGGAGACTGTAAAGAGCAAAGGAAAAGAAGAAAGTTTATAGGAGGGTGCTATGGAAGCAAACGAACCAAAGAAAGAACAGAACACAGAGGAAATGGACGTTATGAAGCAGTTCATGGAGCTTTTGGGACAGCAGGGCATGAAAGAGCAGTCACAGGACTTTATGGAGGTCTTGCAGTATATCGCCGGGATGCAGTTACAGCTTTCCGCTATGGTGGACGAACTGCAAGGAGTACGGAAGCAGCTTGAAAGGATGCAGGAGAGCCAGCCGAAAGCAGCGGAAAGTCAGCTTTTGGATAAGGTGTCATACCTTCAGGAGAAGGTAAGCAGTCTTGCAGAACGCTTATCGGAATTGAAAGACCATTTGATTGACACCGCAGCACAGGCAGTAACCGCCTTTAAGGAAAAGGGAAGGGAGGAAATGAACAGGGTTCTTCAGAAAGGAATTTCCGGTGTGCAGTCGGTGCTTTCCGGATGCCGGGAGAAGATGGTTGATGTGCTTACCAGTTATGAAAAGACCGCCAACCAGATAGACAGTATCGGGGACGAGTTCAAGCAGATAGGGAACAGCGTAGCCAACGTGGGAAGGCTCTTAACCGGAAAAGGTACAAAGGAAGTGTCGGACGAAAAAGAG
>OMDZ01000559.1_pt1 | contig 21332 bp, 19 predicted proteins | sample 1673641 | NCBI WGS metagenome assembly OMDZ01 (sample SAMEA103958117, study PRJEB25191) | human gut metagenome | biome: human-associated habitat [ENVO:00009003]; feature: intestine environment [ENVO:2100002]; material: feces | place: Germany | collected 2013/2015
ACGAACGGGCCATCCTTTGTTTGTGTTGAGGTGTTTCTCAATCACGGGTGCAAAGGTACGCATTATTTTTGAATCTGCAAGTGTTTTGCACAAAAAAATGCAGAAAAATGCATATTTTTTTCTTTTTCCCCTTCTGAAAGGGGTAAAAAAGGGGAAAACTGCTTTGTGCAGGTAGCGTTTTATGAATTATAGATCTTCCGGATCGGCAGTATCTTCCAGTCTGTTTTCCCAAAGGTATTTTTGTGTTTCTTTGACGGCAACTCCCGATAAGAAGATGAGGGAAATCAGATTAGGAACTGCCATCAGTGCGTTTACGCTGTCGGCAATGTTCCATACTGCTTGTAAATTCATGGTGGAACCAAAGTAAATGGATGAAATCCATATAACACGATATACTCGCAGGAGTTTTTTCCCTCCTAAATATTCGATGGCTTTTCCCGAGTAATATCCCCAGCCTAAAATGGTAGAAAAGGCAAAGGTTAGAATACCGATTGCCAGAATGCTGGTACCTACATAAGGAATTTTACCAAAGGCTGCTTTGGTCAATGCTCCACCTTGTGTATAATCGATGTCAGGAAATGCGAGTACACTGGTAACCAGCACCAGTCCCGTCAGTGCACAGATAATGACGGTGTCCCAGAATGTTCCGGTAGAAGAAACCAGTGCCTGACGTACCGGGTTGCGAGTTTGTGCCGCTGCTGCCACAATAGGTGCCGAACCAAGTCCGGATTCGTTGGAGAAAAGTCCGCGGGCAATACCGTAACGTGCTGCGAGCATGACACTCGTTCCTAGAAATCCTCCTCCTGCGGCATGTGGAGTAAACGCAGAACTGATGATGAGTTTGAAGGCTTCTCCCAAATAGGCGTGGTTCAGAATGAGGATATAAATACATCCTCCTATATAGAGGATAGCCATCAGAGGGACCAGCGTCATACATACACGGGCAATACCTTTTACCCCGAAGAAGATAACCAGTGCGATGCCTAGTGCCACTACTATACCGGTGATATGTTCGCTTACTCCGTATGTTTCTTGCATCAGCAAAGCTATCGAGTTAGCTTGTACTGTACTTCCGATACCGAATGCTGCCATGGCTGTAAAGATGCAGAATAAAATGCCCAGCCATTTTTGCTTCAGTCCTCGTTCCAGTGCGTACATCGGACCACCAAGCATTTCTCCGCTGGATGTTTTTACGCGGTATTTAATGGCAAGGAGCCCTTCGGCATATTTTGTGGCAATTCCGAAAACTCCGGTCAGCCAGCACCAGAATACGGCACCGGGACCTCCGAATGCAACGGCAGTCGCCACACCGATGATGTTTCCTGTTCCAATAGTTGCTGCCAGTGAAGTGGCAAGCGCGCCGAATTGACTGACGTCGCCTTCAGAATCAGGATCTTTTTTAAAAGAAAGTCGTATAGCTGTAAATATTTTGCGTTGTGGAAACTTTAACCGTATGGTCAGAAAAATGTGAGTTCCCAGTAGTAATATAATCATCGGCCATCCCCAGAGAAAGGAGCTGACCGATGCCGTTATTTGTTCGAATAATTCCATGCAAATATTAAAATCGTTAAGGTTGCATTGTTTCTACTTCACCCAAGCTTTTTTCGATGTCTTTATCTGTCAATGTATAGTTGGTTAAGTTTCCAGATAAATATTGGTCGTATGCACTCATATCTATCAGACCGTGCCCGGATAGGTTAAACAGAATAACCTTTTCTTCGCCCGTTTCCTTACATTTGTTGGCCTCTTGTATGGCAGCAGCAATGGCGTGACACGATTCAGGGGCAGGGATGATGCCTTCGGCACGGGCAAACAGACATCCGGCTTCGAATGTTTCCAGTTGCTGTATGTCTACGGCTTCCATCAAATGATCTTTCAAAAGTTGTGATACGATAACTCCTGCTCCATGGTAACGCAATCCACCCGCATGAATGTTGGCAGGTGTAAAGTTATGTCCCAGTGTAAACATCGGCAGAAGAGGAGTATATCCGGCTTCATCACCGAAGTCGTATTCAAACTTTCCTCTTGTCAGTTTCGGACAGGAAGCCGGTTCGGCAGCTACGTAACGGGTTTGTTTTCCTTCCAGAATAGTATGACGCATGAAGGGGAAGCAGATGCCTCCAAAGTTTGAACCTCCACCAAAACATCCGATGATGATATCTGGATATTCGCCGGCCATTTCCATCTGTTTTTCTGCTTCCAGACCAATGATGGTTTGATGAAGCGTTACATGGCTCAGTACAGATCCTAATGTATACTTACAGTTCGGAGTTGTACGTGCCAGTTCGATGGCTTCGGAAATGGCTGTACCCAGTGATCCCTGGTGATTAGGATACTTGGTCAATATATTTTTTCCGGCGCGTGTTGACATAGAAGGTGAAGGAGTAACCTGTGCTCCGAAAGTCTGCATGATGCTGCGTCGGTATGGCTTCTGTTCATAACTGATTTTTACCTGATAAACGGCAGCCTCCAGTCCGAATACTTTTGCGGCATACGAAAGGGCTGCTCCCCATTGTCCGGCTCCGGTTTCGGTTGTAATATTGCTGACACCTTCTTTTTTACAGTAATAAGCCTGTGCCAGTGCAGAGTTCAGTTTATGCGAGCCAATAGGGCTGACACTTTCGTTCTTGAAATAGATATGTGCCGGTGTTCCTAAAGCTTTTTCCAGACCATATGCACGAACCAACGGAGTACTTCGATAATACTTGTACATCTCACGTACTTCTTCAGGAATTTCTATCCATGTATCAGTCTGGTTAAGCTCCTGATGGCATAACTCTTTTGCAAAAATAGGATACAAATCTTCCGGTTTAAGCGGTTCGCGTGTAGCTGGATTCAGAGGAGGCATGGGTTTGTTTTTCATGTCTGCCTGAATATTATACCAATATTTAGGAATTTCATCTTCCGGTAAAATGAATCTTTTCTGTTTATTGCTCATAAATGTTTGCTTTTTGATTGATTTTTCAAAAATAAGTAAAATAATGTAATATTGCAACCGTTTTTGCTTTTTATTTGTTATTTTGATGTTTTTATGCCTTAAAACCGTGCACGGCGTTTCTTGAACATAAGTAGATGATAGCTTGTTTTAATGAAAGTTTTTCTTCAGAAAGATCTATTCAGAGTATAAGATGATGTTGACTTTACTAATAGAGTAGATGGGGAAAAACAAATATGTAATAAAGTCATGCTTTTAATCGGAAAACCGATAATTATAAATACATTTGCGTGCAAGTATTAATATAAAAACAGTTTTAGTATGGATTCTTTAGAAAGGCTCTTGCTTTATCGTAAGAAACTGATATTACCTCGTATTTATCAAGTCATAAATTGGTTCATGTGGATTACGTATTTTTGCGCAATCCTGTTTTTGGCTACTTTGGTTTATGAACATGGATTTATGATTTCATCGGATGAGGCAAAGGCTATTCGTATTATATATAAGAGTGTATGGATTGTTTTTTTGCTGTCGGCTACAGTGCAGATTGTTTTTCAATCAGATGAGGACGGACAGAAAAATACATTTTGGTCATGGGTAATTAATGTCTTGCTGTATCTGACTTTACTTCCTGTGCTGTTCAAGAAACCGGATGCTGGAGATGAAGGAGTTTATTGGACATGGATGTTCTTTCATAGTCATTATTATCGGATAGCTATTTTATTATTATATTCTTTATTACCTGTCAAGAAATTATATGTAGGAGTAACTACTTCTTCCCCTTTTAGGATTTTTTCTATCTGATTGTCAAATAGTTTAAGGTCTACCGCCTCTAAACATTCATAGTCTGGTTTTCCCTCTTCATTTAGTGGTGTCTCTTCTCTTTCAACAAAATAGTCATCCATTGAGATAACGGCCGGATTTACACCAAAACTACGTAAAAACATACATAGCTTTTTAGAAGTTGTAGTTTTTCCTGATGATGATGGACCAGCAAGTAAAACTATTTTTAAATCTTTATTGTTGTATATTTTTTCAGCTAATTGAAGTAGTTCATTACTCTGTTTTGTTTCAGATATTCTAATTAATTCTTCTACTTTTCCTGTTGATACTAAAGCATTTAGATCAGCTGCATTTTTAATATGCATTAGTTCGCCCCAGGCATGACATTCATTAAATACTCTAAACATATTGGGATGATTTTCGTAATCTTTTATTTGATTATTGATATAGACAGTTGGAAAACGTAAAACTAAACCATTGTTTTGTAAGTAAGTCAAATCAAACTCTGGTACTTGTTTAGTGTTAATTGGCATCTTGGTATAAAAGTAATCATAATATTCACCTAATTTATATAAGGTTATATATGTGTTAGTTGTATATTTTAAAATATTTACCTTAGCCTTATCGCCTATCTTACTAAAATAATCTCTTGCTTCAAGACGGTCAACATTTAATTTAGTAATTGGTCTTTCTTCGGCAATAATTTTGTTCATTTTCTCTTTAATATCATTTAGTCTTTTTTCGGTTATTTCAAAATTTGTTTCTATATATAATCCCTTATCAATTGAATGTTGAACCCTAATATCATATTTAGCACCATATAATTCTTTGATAGATACCACTAAAATAAAAATTAGGGCATTTACATGTATTTTGTTTCCCTCTCTACTAGTTAAATCAAGAAATTCTATATTTTTAGGTTTCGTAATTTCATAATTTAACTCTTTTAGGGTATTATTTACCTTGGCTATTAATATGGGATGATGATAATTACTTTGAAATTCATTTGCTATTTCTGCTAAAGTAGTTTTTCTTTTTACATAAAATTCTTTATCATTTATAGTTATCTTTATATTATCCATTTTATCACCCTCTAATTATTCTATGTTTATTGTAGCATATTTTGACGGATTTTAAAATGTATATTTTTTGTTGTTTACACTAAAATAATTATAGGTGATGATTATGAATTTAGTTCCAATGATTGTGGATAAAGAATTAGATGGTGAACGTAGTTATGATATTTTTTCGAGGCTTCTAAAAAATAGAATAATACTATTAAGTGGAGAAATTAATGATGCTTGTTCTAGTAGTATTATTGCGCAACTATTGTATTTGGATTCGATAAGTAATGAAGATATAAGTCTTTATATTAATTCTCCTGGTGGTAGTGTTTCGGCTGGTATGGCAATATATGACACAATGAATTTTATAAAGAGTGATGTTGCCACTATATGTGTTGGAATGGCCGCAAGTATGGGGGCTTTCTTACTTAGTAGTGGTCAAAAGGGAAAAAGAAGTGCCCTTCCTAGTAGCGAAATAATGATTCATCAGCCACTCGGTGGAGCAGAAGGACAGGCGACAGAAATTAAAATTGTTGCTGAACATATTATAAAATTAAAGAAAAAGTTAAATACCATATTGGCTAAAAATACAAAGAAAAGCTTAAAAACAATTGAAAATGATACTGAAAGAGATCACTATTTGGATGCTGAAGAGGCTCTAGAGTATGGTTTAATCGATAAAATTATAAAGAAAAAGAACTAACTATTAAATCTCGTAGCTAGTTCTTTTATTTTTCTAAAGCGATGATTTAGGCCTGACTTTGTTATAGGCTTGTTTGTTTCTAGAGAAATTATTTCACTAAGTTCCTTTAGTGAAGCCTCAGGATACTTTTTACGATAATATAGAGCTTCTTTTGTTTTGTCATCTAACAAATCAGTTCCCATATTTTCTTCAATTATTTCTATGTGTTTTAATTGTTCATTGGCTGTTTGAATAACTTTATCTATATTAGCTTGTTCACAGTTATTTAATCTATTGGCCTTGTTTTTTTCTTGATGATAAATTCTAACGTTTTCAAAGTATAGTACTGCTTGATTTGCTTTCAGTATTTTTAAATAATCACTTATTTTTTCAGCTTCCTTTATATATATCATATAACCATTATAACGATTTAGAATTTTAGCGTTTAGGTCAAAAATATTTAATAGTTTTTGAATAAACACCGCTTCTTGGGGCTTATCTATTAATAACTCCATATGATATTGAGATGTTTTAGGGTCATTTATACTTCCTTGACATAAAAATACACCTCTTAAATAGGCTCTAATTTCTTCATTTGCGCCAACTATATACGTTGGAGGTGTTAAAAGGTATTTATTATTAGAATCATAGTAACCAAGGTCTTGTAAAATAAAATCAACTTTTTCATTAATAACTAAAACATTTAATCTATTTTTAGAAAAGTTAAGATTAGCTTTTGAATCTGTTTTGGGGTGAATATCATAAAGAGCTGTAATAAATTCTACTAATCTATTTAATATTATTTCATTTTCTGTAGTTAAATAAATAGAATTATCTACTATATTACCATTATTTCTTACAAAGGCTGATAATTCAGCAATCATTTCTGATTTTGTATTATATAATTTTGATATTTCATTTTTTATTTGGGTGGTGTATGACATTTAATCCCTCATCAAATATAACATAATAATAGATGCAACTTTTATACTGTCATGTCTTAAAACATTATTTATTACTTTTATTAAATCAGACTCTATTAATTCTACACCAAGTTCAGAGATTCTTTCTTTATCAATTATGACAGGATCTTTTTGTTCTGTTGTTTCATATGTTTCTGCTATATTTTTGTCTATTTTGGTGTTGCTGGCGATTACTACATCGATCTTTCTTTTATCAAGGTAACTATTTATTAATTCCACATGGTCAGCTACGGTAAATTTATCTGTTTCTCCCGGTTGAGTCATGGCATTGCAAATATACATTATTGGGGCTTTACAATTATCAATTTCCCTTAATACACTTTCACAAATTATATTTGGTAATAAACTAGTATAAAGACTACCCATACTTAATATTAGCAAATCAGCATTTTTTATTGCCTCTAAGACTTCATCTATAACTTTTGGTTCTTCTTTATAAAATATGTGATCAATTACGCTTGGACATTCGGTTATTTCAGATTCCCCTTCTATAATCTTACCATCTTTTGTGGTAGCCATTAAAGTTATATTATTATCCTCGGAAAGGGGTAAAACTGTATGTCTAACATCCAACAATTTGGAAAGATGCTTAATGGAATCTTTTAAGCTACCCGTTATATCTAACATTGATGTTAATATTAAATTACCAACTGCGTGACCATTTAGATCACTTGATGTTTTGAAACGGTATTCCATCATTTTTTTTATGTCATCATCTGTATCAGATAAATTACTAATTACTTTTCTTATATCTCCTACTGCCGGAGTATTAAACTCTTTTCTTAATTTTCCTGTTGATCTACCATTATCAGATACGGTAATGATCGCAGTTATATCTATTGGAAAATCTTTTAATCCACTTAGCAATGATGAAAGACCTGTTCCTCCACCAAATACTACAACTTTCTTTTTCATTTTAACACATCCATTCTTTATATACTGTTTATTATGCTTAACGACGCAACTACACCATCGGCCATTGAGGTAATTATTTGACATGGACTATTTGCTCGTACGTCACCTACTGCATAAATATTATTTATACTAGTTTTCATATTATTGTCAACTATAATATAACCATCTTTGTTTGTAATATTTAACTTTTTTAAAATATTCGTAGCTGGTGTAAAGCCAATACAGATGAAACATGCCTTACACATAACTTTTTCACCCGATTTCAATGTAATTCCTTTCAACAAATTTTCATCATCTTTTAGAAATGATTTTACGCTTTCATTTGTTTTTATAACGATATTCTTTTTTTCTTTTGCTAAAGCTAATTTGGATTTTTCAGCTTTAAAAATGTCGCTGTGGTGAATTAGAGTAACATTTTTACAGATATTTGATAAATATAGAGCTGATTCAATGGCACTGGAACCTCCACCTATAACAGTAACATCCTGATTCTTATATAAACTACCATCACAAATAGCGCAATGACTGATTCCTCGATGTTCTAATTCTTTTTCATTTTCAACATTTAAATTTTTATATTTTCTGCCTGTAGCAATTATTACATATTTAGATGTATACGTATTGTTTTTTGTTATAATATTTTTATTATCTTTATCGCTTGTAATACTGATAACATCTTCAAAAATAAATTCTATATTATTTTGTTGCAACTGTGAATAAATGTTATAGGCAAGATCTCCTCCTGAAATATTTGGATAACTTGGATAATTTTCAATTTGATCAGTATAATTAATTATTCCTCCTGGTATATTCTTTTCAAATATACAACAAGATATATTAGCTCTTTTTAAATATAAAGCTGCAGTCATTCCTGCAACTCCTCCGCCTATAATGGCTACATCATAATGTGTTATATTCATCATCTCCACCTATTTTTGTTGTATTAATATCATGATATAAATTTGGGGTATCCTTTTTTAATATTTTATCCTTTAGTAGTAAAAATAAACCAATAATTAATAATACTACTGAAACTAGTTGAGCCATTTTAAAGTTTTTCAGCATAAGGCTATCCATTCTTAAGGACTCTACATAAAATCTTCCAAGTGAATACCATATTAAATATATTCCGGTTAGCTGTCCATTCTTTATTTTTTTACAATTTCTTACTAATAGGAGAATAATAAAGCCATTTATATTCCATAGTGACTCGTAATAGAATGTTGGAATATGATATTCTCCCAATATTTTCATGCCATTTATAATAAATTGAGGAATCATTTCTTGTTTGAGGTACGCTAATGTAGTTACTGGCCCATAAGCTTCTTGGTTAAAGAAATTTCCCCATCTTCCTATTGACTGTCCGATTATTACTCCTACTACTATCATATCTAATATTTTTAAGGTGTTAAGTTTTTTCTTTCTACAAAAAAGATATACATAGATTATTCCAGCTATTAAGGCACCATGAATGGCAAGGCCACCGTTCCATATTTCAAACATTTCTATAGGATTTTCTAGATAATAGGAAAGATTAAATAAAACATAATAAATTCTAGCCCCAATAATTCCAAACAATACAGTGTTGAAGAATAGGTCTGTAAAGTCATCTCCAGTTACACCTTGTTTTTTCATTTCATAATAGACAATGCTTGCTGCAACAAAAATAGCTATTAAAATAATTACTGAGTACCAATATATTTGAATGGGGCCAATACTTAATGCAATTTTACTCATTTACCTTCACCTTCTTTTTAATATATTTAGATAAAGGTTTATAGACAAAGTTATCTAGTAATAGGTTAATGACGGATAATAGAATTGAAATAAGTAGGGCTATCCAAAAGTTTTTAAGTTGAAAATGGGGACCTAATATCCAATCAGTTAATTTCAAAATAAAGAGATTTATAAATGGATAAAATAAACCAAGTGTTACTCCTGTTATCGGAATGGTTAGTTTAACTAGGAGCGGTTTTATTGTCTTGTTTAAAAAATAAATTATGATAACAATGAAAAAGGCGTACAGATAATGATTGGAAATATCAATGTACATGCTTTTAAATAAATAAGAAACTGCGATTAAAACTAAGGTGTAGCCCAACATATATATTAGCCATTCAATAAAAGATACCACATAGCTTCTTTTATTCTTTTTATTCTTCATTTTATCACTCGCCTTGCATTATTTTTTTCAAAAATTTTCCCGTATATGACCTATCATTTTGCATTACTTCTTCTGGGGTGCCAGTCGCAACTACTTCTCCTCCTTGATCTCCTCCTTCTGGTCCAAGATCAATTATGTAATCTGCAACTTTTATTACATCTAAGTTATGTTCTATTACTAATACAGTATCTTTATTATCTACTATTTTTTGTAAAATTGCAAGCAAACGCTTGATGTCTTCCATATGTAATCCAGTAGTAGGTTCATCTAATACAAATAATGTTTTACCAGTGGCCTTCTTTTGTAATTCTTTGGCAAGTTTTACTCTCTCTGCTTCACCACCAGAAAGGGTAGGAGCACTTTGACCGAGTGTAATATAGCCAAGGCCTACATCCTCTAAAACTTGTAATTTATTCTTTATTTTAGGAATGTTTTCAAAGAATTTCAATGCTTCGCTTACTCGCATATTCAAAACATCAGCTATGCTTTTATCTTTATATTTTATGCTTAAAGTCTCACTATTATATCTGGTTCCATGACATATTTCACATGGAACATATACATCAGGCAAGAAATGCATCTCAATTTTTTTGACACCATCTCCACGACAAGCTTCACATCTTCCACCTTTAACATTAAAACTAAATCTATTCTTTTCAAAGCCTCTCATTTTTGCTTCTTTGGTTGTAGTAAATAATTCTCTAATATCATCAAAAACGCCTGTATATGTAGCAGGATTACTTCTAGGTGTTCTTCCTATAGGATTTTGTGAAATAGCTACTAACTTATCTATATTTTCTATACCTAATAGTTTTCCATAGGCTCCTGGTTTTTCTTTGGATTGATATAGTTTTTGAGCAACGGCTTTACATAGTATGTCATTAACTAAACTACTTTTTCCAGAACCAGATACTCCTGTAACACAAGTAAAGGTTCCTAAAGGTATTTTTACATCAATATTTTTTAAATTGTGGCTTGCGGCTTTTTTTATTTGTAAATATTTTTTATTGCCTTTTCTTCTTTTTTGAGGTATTTCAATACATTTTTTACCACTCAAGTATTGTCCTGTTAAGCTATTTTCGTTAGCAATAACTTCTTGTGGTGTCCCAGCAGCCATGACTCTTCCACCATTATCTCCAGCTCCAGGTCCAATGTCTACTAAGTAGTCTGAAGCAAGCATAGTGTCAGTATCATGCTCAACTACAATTAATGTATTTCCTAAATCTCGCATTTCTTTCATTGAGTTTATTAGACGATCATTATCTCTTTGATGAAGTCCAATACTTGGTTCGTCTAAAACATATAAAACGCCTGTTAATTTTGAACCAATTTGAGTCGCTAAACGAATTCTTTGAGACTCTCCTCCGGAAAGAGTAGCGGCACTTCTAGATAGTGTCAAATACTCTAGTCCGACATTTTTTAAGAAATTAAGGCGTGATAGAATTTCGTTCAAAATCATTTCAGCAATTTTAGCACGTTCTTTATCTAACTTTAAATTTGTAAAAAAGTCTATTTCTTCTTTTATACTCATACATGTTACTTCATAGATATTTTTACCATTTATTTTAACTGATAAAACAGAATCTTTTAGTCTAGCCCCATGACATGTTTCACATACATGTTCAATCATGTAGTTTTCTAGCCAGTCACGTATCCAAGTACTACTTGTTTCCATATAACGTCTTTCAAGATTATTAATTATACCTTCATAAAAATCCTGACTATTATACTTATTACCACTCTTAGAAGAATACTTGAAATTAATTATTTCAGTAGAGCCATATAAAATAATATTTTGATCTTTTTTAGTTAACTTATTCCATGGCTTGTTCATGTCTATATTGTAATAATCACAAACACATTTCAATTTCTTGTAGTCTAAACTTTCCTTATCATCATTTAGAGTTTTTATACAGCCATCATTAATACTTAGCTCTTTATTTTCTATAATTAGATCTGGATCAATTTGAAGTTTTATTCCTAAACCCTTACATTCGGGGCAAGCTCCATATGGTGCATTAAAACTAAATGTACGTGGTTCTAATTCTGGTAGAGAAAATTCACATAGAGGACACGCAAATGATTCAGAGAAAACTATTTCCTTATGGTTTTCTCCTAATATTTCAACTATTGCTTTTCCATTAGATAATTTAGTTGCATTTTCTAATGATTCCATTAATCTACCATGGCTGTCTTCTTTTAACACAATTCTATCCACAATGACGTCTATTTTTGACTTCTTATTTTTTTCAAGATTTATTTCTTCAGATAAGTCATAGTTTTCACCATTTATGCGAACTCTTGTGTAACCATCTTTTCTTAATTTATCCAATGTATCTTTATGAGTACCCTTCTCACCTTCTACAATTGGAGATGAAATAATCATCTTCGTTCCTAGTTCATAGTCCTCTAATTTTGTTGCCATCTCTTCTACACTTTGACTAGATATTGGAATATTGTGGTTTGGACAATAAGGTATACCTACACGTGCATATAAGAGACGAAGGTAATCATATATTTCAGTTACTGTACCAACTGTTGAACGTGGGTTTTTGCTCGTAGTTTTTTGATCAATACTGATAGCTGGAGATAGTCCCTCGATTGAATCAACATCTGGTTTCTCACTATTTCCTAAGAATTGACGAGCATAAGCGCTTAGGCTTTCCATGTAACGTCTTTGGCCCTCAGCATAAATCGTATCAAAAGCTAAACTACTCTTTCCAGAACCAGATACTCCCGTCATTACAATTAGTTTATTTTTTGGTAATTCCAAAGAAATATTTTTTAAATTATTTTCTCTTGCACCTTTAATAATAATTTTATCCACAATACCACCTCAAATACTTTATTTATTATACTATATTTTTTGAACAATTACTATTAATTTATTTTTAGATATTTCCCCATAAATAAAAATATCCACAATTTCTGTGGATACTTTTATTTACTAGCTTTTAATTCGAATAAGATATCTCTTAATTCCATAGCTCGTTCGAAGTCTAAGTTTTTAGCAGCTTCTTTCATTTCTGCTTCCACTGTATCTATAGTTTTAGCTATTTCCTTCTTACTTACTTTAGTAGTTTTTACCTCAGCTGTATCAATATTACTGATTACTTCTCGAATTTCTTTCTTTATAGTTTGTGGAATAATATTATGACTAATATTATATTGTTGTTGAATTTTTCTTCTTCTTTCTGTCTCTTCGATAGCTTCTTTCATTGAATCAGTAATTTTATCGGCATACATTATAACATTTCCGTTAGCATTTCTTGCGCATCTACCTATTATCTGGATTAAGCTTCTACTGCTTCGTAGGAATCCTTCTTTATCGGCATCTAATATCGCAATTAGTGATACTTCCGGAATATCTAGCCCTTCTCTTAGAAGATTTATTCCAACTAAGACATCATACTTTCCTACTCTTAAATCATGGATTATTTGAAGTCGTTCTAATGATTTTATTTCAGAATGAAGATAGGCAACTTTTATATCAAGCTCTTTTAAGTAGTTGGTTAACTCTTCACTCATTCTGATGGTTAAAGTAGTGATTAATACTCTTTCATTTTTCTTGATTCGTTCATTAATTTCACCAACCAAGTCATCTATTTGTCCTTCTGATCCTCTTACTTCAATTGTCGGATCTAGTAGGCCAGTAGGTCTTATTATTTGTTCTACATATTTATTGTGACAATGCGCTAACTCTAAATCTCCAGGTGTAGCTGATATATATATAACTTGATTTATCTTTTTTTCAAACTCATCATATTTTAGTGGCCTATTATCTAGAGCACTTGGTAATCTAAAACCATAATCTACCAAGTTCATTTTTCTAGCTCTATCACCATTATACATTCCTCTTACTTGGGGTAGTGTAACATGTGATTCATCAACTACTAATAAATAATCATCTGGAAAAAAATCCATTAAAGTAGTAGGAGTTTCTCCAGGATTCCTTCCGGCCATTGGTGCAGAATAATTTTCTATTCCAGAGCAAAATCCAGTTTCTTCAAGCATTTCAAGATCATAGTTAGTTCTTTGTTCAAGTCTTTCGGCCGCTAAGAGTTTATTACTATTTTTTAATTCGGTTAATCGTTCCGCTAGTTCTTTCTTAATACGTTTTATAGCTTCTTTTAGCTTTTCATCGCTTACTACGAAGTGACTTGCTGGGAAAAGACTAATTGTTTTTTTAGAGGTTAAAGAAACGCCTGTTAAAGCATCAATTTCTGATATTTTATCTATTTCATCACCAAAAAACTCTATTCTATATCCCTTCTTATTTTCATAAGCTGGTATTATTTCAACTATATCTCCTCTTACTCTGAATGTACCACGTTTAAAATCAAGGTCATTTCTTTCATAAAGCATATCTACTAACTTGGTTAGGACTTCATTTCTTTCTATTTCTTTTCCTACACTTAGAGTAAGCATTTTATTTTTATATTCCTCAACTTCTCCAATACCATAAATACATGAAACACTAGCAACAACAATGACATCACGTGATGATAATAAGGAAGATGTTGCTCTATGACGTAGTTCATCTATTTCATCATTTATTGATGAATCCTTTTCAATATAAGTATCGGTTGATGGAACATAGGCTTCAGGTTGATAATAGTCGTAGTATGATACAAAATATTCAACGTGATTGTTAGGAAAAAATTCTTTAAGCTCTGAATAAAGTTGTCCCGCAAGTGTCTTATTGTGAGCTAAAACTAGTGTTGGTTTGTTAACCTTTTCTATAACATTTGCAATAGTAAATGTTTTACCTGTTCCTGTTGCGCCCAATAAAACCTGTTCTTTTTTGCCTTCTTCAAGTCCTTCTACTAGCTCTTTTATAGCTTCAGGTTGATCTCCACTTGGCTTATATTTTGACTCTAATTTAAACATAATAACCTCCTATCCATAACATTATTATTAGATAATTTTGCTTTTCACAAACACCCTTTTACTAATAATATATTGGTATTTGAATTCATATTGATATTTTTCAAATAACCCATGTTTTTTGTTTAATTTTTCTAATTTAGCAATTAAATATTACTAAAAATCATATTTTTTTATCTTTTGAGCAATCAACTCCAATTTTAGGCAACTCTTTAAAGATGATGCTTTCTGGTAATTTATTTTAACACTTATTTTATAATCAAACAATTAGTTTTCGCTTACTTGTTATTGTTTATATAAAATTAGTAGTTTACTATCTTAAATTATTTATATCTGGTATTTTATTTCAATTTAAGGAGAGTGTATTACTTTCAATAACTCAATTATATTGTTGACATACTATATAAAAGAAAGGAGAATACGTATGAGTAACTGTAATGATGATTATGAACAAATCCGAAAAAAATTAAGTGAATGTAATCGTGACGTTAAGTATATTTTCGTTCAGGGTTTAGCTGGTCCGACCGGTTCCTAGAGGGTTTCATGGTGAAATTGGAATAAGTGAAGTAATTACTATAGATGGAACAGAAACTGTTGAGCCTAACGAGGAAGCTCAGGTACAAGATGATTTTGATAGAAATATTCATCATTTTACTTTTTATATACCTAAGGGAGAAAAGGGAGATGTTGACCAAAAGGTGATAAAGGTGAACCTGGCTCAAGCGAACTAGCTCTATATAATGCTTTATGTTTTGGAAGTTTTCCCGAAACTACTGTTTCAGGAAGCGCTATGATAGGAACGAAAATAAGTTGTGCCTAATAATAATGAATATTTTATAATTAAGGATACAAAAAACATTAGTATTCAAAGTGCTGGAATTTATGAAATAACTATATGTGTAAAATATCTGGTGTTACATCTACAGTAGGAGCGTCATTTTATTTATATGATGTAACAAATGATAAAAAGGTAGATAATTTTATCTGTGAACTAAAAAAAGGTAATATTGCTGAAATGTTTTTTTCAAAGATCGGTTTATTAGAAACAACAACCCCTATTGAATTACAACTTAAAACTGAAATAGAAAATGATGCTAGTGCTGATATTGATTTTTCAGATATGAGTATACTAATAAAGAAATACAATATTCAGTAAATTAAAGTTAAATTATCATCAACTGAGGACTGGTTATAAACTGGTCTTTTTTACTAATATTAATATAAAAAGAAAAAAATCACTGCATGTTAGTGATTCTTAATCTCTCCAGTGTGGTGCTCCACACCAATATTCGTCTGCTCTTATTCTAGGTTCCGGACTCACAACTGTTACATAATTACTCTCAATCAACTCTACATCATTACATTCCAATGTACAGTTACTTTTTAAAATGAAAAATTTATTATGATTTTTTCTTAACCAGAAATGTAAGTGTAGAGCTTGATGAGGGTGTTATAGTATCCAAATTAACGGTTAATGTATGGGTTTGTTCATCATACTTATATTCAGAAGATGTTGCTTTAGTTCCATCTATTGTTACACTACCATCAATAAAAGTAACTAAACTGGTATCAATTATATCGGTAATTACAGGTTTTTCATAGTTGTTTTCAGTTTCATTATTAATTGTTATAGTATACATTAAGTCGCCACTACTCCAATTGGTTTTATCCGCCGTTTTAACTAAAGAAAGACCATCTACAATGTTTACTGTTGCTATGTTTGATACGAGTGTTGTTGAAATATTATTATAATTTCCAACTGCGGTAGCAGTATTTTTTAATTCGTTCATAGTCACCTCCCATATAATTTTATGATGATACTAATTAAATATTAATTAATATATCTAAATTTGGGTTAGTGGCTATTAACTGATATTAGAATGTATATCCTCCATCAACACCAATATTTTGGCATGTTATATATCTTGCTTCATCTGTGCAAAGGAATGCTGTCATATAGGCGATATCAATTGGATCTTGTGGTTTTCCATTTGGAGTGCCTTTATTCCATTCAGCCCAAACCTTATCACGTGTTTCTTGGTCTTGACCAGCGATTTGATCTAAAATATCTTCCCACATACTAGTTTTAATAATTCCTGGACAAATACAGTTTACATTAACATTATCTAGGGCTGCTTCTCTTCCTAAAGAGGCGGTTAAGGCTAAAACGGCGGCCTTTGTTGCGCTATAAACACTAAATCCTCCAGCACAAGATTTAGCTGCAATTGATGACATATTAACTATTTTTCCATATTTTTGGGGTCTCATTATTTTTAGAGCTTCGCGGCAAGAATAAACTGTTCCTTTAATATTAACATCAATAGACAAGTTAATATCTTTTAGACTTTGTTTTGTTAATTCTTCAGTAAGACATACACCTGCACTATTTACAACGAAATCAACTCGGCCCCACTCTTCTATTGCTTTTTTATACATTGCTTCCATTTGACTATAATCGCATACATCAATTGGATAAGCAATAGCATTAACACCTAAGTTTCTAATCTCTTCTGCTACTGTGTCACATCTTTCTGGTAAAAGATCTGCAATTAAAACATCTGCTCCTCCTTTAGCAAAAAGTAGGGCACATTCTCTTCCTAATCCACTACCTCCTCCAGTCACTATTGCTTTTTTTCCTTTAAAATTAAATTCCATATTCCCATCTCCATTCTATTCTATAATTATTGTACCACGCATTTAATTTTTTAATGTATTTTTTAGAATTTATTTTTATACATGTGTAAAGTAATTTATCCACAATTCTGTGGATATTTTTATTTAAATATAATTAAGAGTTATGAATATAATTTTATGAAAGGATAGGCATTAATTATAGTTTGCTGATTATTATACTATGACAAATGATAACAATGATACTTTACTTTTAGATTTACAATTAATAGCGACAACTACGTTCATTATTACATCGATTATTTCTTTAATTATAATTTATAATGAAAAGCTTACTGTTACGAAGAGAGATAATTTATTTTCGGAGCAGCAGGCACTAAATTTATCATTTTATAATCGTATTGCAGTATTAATAGTAGTAATACTTACTTTATATATATCATATATGTCCTACAAAGAGGAAGAGGTTGGCAGTAGGGCTCAATATAAAAGTTTTTTGATATTAGGAACAAATATTTTGACTATAATTAGTGCCCTTGTCTTATTATATGTTGCCTATTTGAACAAAAAAGAACGAAGTATTACTCCGTCCGATATTATCAATCCATTATTATAACTGAATTTTTTCTTCAATTATCTTTTTATTATTTTGAAGTCTTTCGTTATTTGGTTCCATTTTGAGTGCTATTAAAACATTTTTTAGGGACGATTGTATGTCATTTTTATAATAATAAGCTATGGAAAGTAGGTCATAGATTGTAGAATCCCAGCTAAATGTTTCATTAATATATGTTTTTAGATGAGATTTTATGGTTAGGGCCTTTTTACAAAAAACTATAACTTCATCATAATTTTTTAACTCATACTCCAACATAGCTCTTTCAACATAGGGATCCCTTAAATATGGGGCCTCCTCTATAGCCTTATCTAACCATATTTTTGCTTCATCATATCTTTTGAGATGAGTATATGATCTAGCTATAAATCTCATTGAGGCTGATCTTTCATCTTTCCATACTGCACTTTTTAGGTGTAAGTGCTTTATTAATGTATCAATACAATCGTTCCATCTACCATAATACATATATTCTCTTCCTAAATAATGCATGTTTCTATCATCCTCAGGGTCTTCCTTAACAGAAAGTTCTAAAAGAGGTAAATAACTTGAGCGGGATTTGTTCTTGTCAGGATAGTGGTTTAGTGTCACCTCGTCAGCTGTTGTTTCTCTTTTTATATTTTTTCCTATATATGTTAAGACTTCATGCACAGGATGAGTCCACTTATAATCATTACGGGTGTGAATTTTGTTAAGGTAAAAAGTTACAATAGGTTTATTATCACTATCTAGGCTCCAATTGTACTAAAAATAATTACTAGGGGAATCTCTAAATTAGAACTATGGGTCATAAATCCGCCAAATGTTAAGATTATTACCGATGGTATTGGAGAAAATATATTTTCAAAAGCTATTAAAAAGCAAATTGCAAAATAACCATATTTATTAATAAGTTCAATTAGCCAAGTTCCATTAGTTTTCTCCTATATGATAGTTAATATTATGTATATTATTTTAGTAATATAACTGCTAACTGCTCTACTTATTTATATATTTAAATACCTTTTTGAAGGCTTTTTTACTATCAGATTTCATTTCTTTTGTTAATTTCATATATGGATTAGTTTCCTCAGTACTGATACCGGTTTCAAGTATTTTAACTTCACCATTTACTACCGCAACAACATTGGGAGCATATATTCTTTTTTCTCCGACATTAACTGTTTTATTATCATCTGTTGTAAGAGTATATTCATTTAACACATTTGATAATTTTTTAATTAAAGAATTATAACCCTTTGAACCATCCTTTTCTTTTTGAGGTTCATTATTTTCATTTAGGATATAAGTATCCCTTATCTCTTTTACGTCTACATAATATATTTTTCTTATATTTTCTTCTTGTGCTGTTGTAATTAATTCTTCTATAACACTTCTACACCATGGGCATTCTGAAAAACCAAAATACGCAACAAAGGATTCTTTATTATCTATTTTTTTAGCAAGTTTTTCAGCTGTTATATATTCCATTGGGTTGTTTTCTGGTATATTTACACTTCTATTCTTTTTACTACTTTTTTCACTTACTTTATCATTGATTGACTCATATTCTTGTTTAAATTTTTTAGATGATTCTGTTACAGAAAAACCTTTAATATTTATTGCAGAAACCAAGATAGCAGCAACTGCAGCAATTATAATTATTACTAATGTGATATTTTTTTTCATATTTACACCTCATATTTTTATAGTACAAGTATAACATGCTAGCAAATAAATGTAAATTTAAAAAAGAATCAATAATGATTCTTTATGGTTTTGGTACACCAATACTATATGGACTTACTATATGTTTTATATATTGACTATAACTTGCGTTATATCCCCAACCTTTATCCCATGATGTTTCCAAATGTAAGTGACATCCTGTGGAGTAACCTGTTGTTCCCATGTAGGCGATTGTTGAATTAATATCAACATCCTGTCCAACACCAACAGGAATGTTTGGCTGAACATGAGCGTATTGTGAGAAGGCTAGGCGTCCGTTAATATTATGAACAATAATAACCATATATGCACCATATACATCTAGTGTATTTCCAACATAGTAAACTCTTCCTGCCGCTATAGGGTGAATTTGTGCTCCACATGTTCTGTTTTTAGTAATATCAATTCCCTTATGAGCTCCACCATAGCCCCAGCTAATAGAGCCACCGTCTACTGGGAAACGGAATGAACCATTAATAAGTGGTCCTGTTCCAACATTTGATCCGTTATTATTTCTGTTTCCTCCTGTAGTTACTTTTTTAGGAACATCACAAGTAACCCCTATGACATCACTTGACTTACAACCTTTTTTCTTATAATAGTTAACTCTAGATTGATATAGGTTAATTTGTCCCTGTACTGATGGTATAATTCCTTCTATTGATTTTATTTCTTGTTCTATTCTTTCTTTTTCACTTTCAAGTTTAGTTTTTAATGTTTTTAATTCCTCTTTTTTACTGGAAAGTTGAGTTTTCTTTTTATTATTTTCGGCAATTAACTGTTTTAATTCTTTCATGATTTTATCATTGTATTCAGTTAATTGTTCAACAATTGACATACGATAAATCATATCAGTTATAGTCTCTGCTCCAAAAGCATATTCTAAATACGCATTGTTACCATTGGCTATTTGATAGTATTCCATAACCTTTTTACTTTCTGTACTTTTCTTAATGATTTCTTGGTTGCTTTTTTCAATTTCTGCTTGTAGGTTACTTATTTCCTTTTCGGTTTGAGTAATTTGATTTTCAATGTTTTGAATATTTTTCTTAACCTCTGCAACTTCTGCTTCACTCTTGGCTTTTTTTGCTTCTTTTTCCTTTAATTCTGCTGTGTATTGAGCTACTTTGTCTTCATATTCTTTTAATGTTACAGCATGAACATTTTTGGTTGTTATAACTAGGCAAATTATTATAAGAAAACATACTATCATTCTAATTTTTTTCATATAAACTCCTTTTCTAGTTATTAAACTTTTAAATATTTTCTAACAGCACTTGCACTACCCATCATTCCAACAATAATACCTATTACTAGAACTATTAATGATGTGGTATAAACAAATGAAGCACTGCCGATTAATTTTACTAGTGGTGAGAAGACATATCCTCCTAATTTATCATAAAGGGCTGGATAACCAAATATAATAAGACCTATTGGTAATAGTGAACCAAGCATTCCTAAAATCATTCCTTCAATAATAAATGGAGTTTTTATAGTAAAGTTACTAGCACCAACTAGACGCATGATGCTAATTTCTCTTTTTCTAGAAAAGATTGTTAGCTTTATTGTATTAATTATTAGGAATATGGTAACTAAAATTAAAGCAATTACTGCAACATAAGTGATTTTTTTGATAGTCTCGAAAGATGAAATCATCTTTTCAACCATTCCTTCACCATATCTAACTACGGATACTTTTTTTATCTTTTTAATTTTATCAGCAGTAACACCTATCTTTTCGGCATTTTTGACTTTTACTTGGAAGGTATCTTTTAATGGATTATCTTTTTCATCCCATTCAGCCATGACTGTGTTAAAAACCTCTGATTCTTTGGCCATATCATTTTTAATACTATTTTTATCTTTATAAACTATTTCTTTTTTGTTAATTTCATTAATTTTTTCTAATTCTTGTTTTACATTATTTACTTCTTCTTGTGTAGCATCATTATCTACAAATAC
>OMDZ01000561.1_pt1 | contig 21305 bp, 10 predicted proteins | sample 1673641 | NCBI WGS metagenome assembly OMDZ01 (sample SAMEA103958117, study PRJEB25191) | human gut metagenome | biome: human-associated habitat [ENVO:00009003]; feature: intestine environment [ENVO:2100002]; material: feces | place: Germany | collected 2013/2015
GATGCCCAGAGAGAGAGCGTTATCTCTTTTTCTTCCAAATATAAATATGTGCCCCTACCGTTGCATATAGGCGGGTGGCATCCATCTTGCCGGTATATAGTTCATTCACTGCGGCTTGCAGCTCATCATTGTCAACTTTCGGTTTTCCGATTTCACCTCCCACAAGGCCGGCATCCACACTTAAGCCTATTACTGAACTTAAACGATATTCAAGCCCTACCGTAAAGTTTCCGCCCAAAGCATTGGCCGTAGCATTAATTTTGCCTAAGCCATCTGCTTTAAGGGTTTCTTTATAACGTAACCATCCCCATCCTACTGCACCGTAAATGGTTAACTTCTCCCCTAAAACCCATCGCCCGGTGAACTGAGGAGCAATATACAATAATCGTCCTACGTCTTTCATCTCCATCGTTTGAAAACCGTCAGTGAGAGACATTGTCTCTTTGGCGCGAAACTGCTGCACCAACACTCCCCACCCCCAACGGTTGTAATAACGAGACATTCCCACCCTCCAATCAAGTCCTGTGGACATATACGAAGAACCCTCAACCTCTTCTGTGGAGACAATATGCCCTACACCTACACCCCCAAAAACGTAACCGATAGGTTGTTTATTCCAGTCCGTACCCTTACGTGGCTGTGAGTTTACTTCCTTTTTGGATTGCGTCAGACTTTTGTTTATCTCCTGAGCATGAAGAGAGAATGCTCCCAAAATGCTGATTGCTAATAGAATGATTTGTTTTTTCATATTTTATGTATTAGTTTAATGTTTTATTCGTTATGGATACTTTTTCATTATAAGGAGGCCACATTTTTATATTACGCATAGCAGGAGTGGGAGGATAATAGATATCATGTTTTAAAAGTTTCATATCTTTTAGCGTCAAATCATATCGTTGTAAGATATTATAGTTACGACTTATTTCCTCCCAAGAATATTTTGCAAGCGTATCAGTATCAAAAATAAATATGCGTATCGTATCATTAGCCATTCTAAAAATCTCTTCTGCAGTAATTGAACCAGGTACTATAAACAAATTTACTGATTTCTTTTCCACGGTTGTAAATCCATAATTATATTGAGATGTAGCATCATAGTCTTGATAGGCAGGTACTAAAGTATCTTGGATACCCAGATACCACATGTTTAAACACACATCTATTTCTCTATCCGATTGATTATACACCTCGAAGCCAAATTCATGTGTATTTGGGTCGCAGGAAGAACATCCTAATAATATTATTAGTAATTTATTTATCAATTTCATATTTCTAATATTTAAAGTTATAATTTATAGCTTGCGGATAAAAAGTCGGATTCTTGGATTCGTCCCACATTATTCCATAATATTTCTCAAAATATTTCTTCGCCCTTTTACTTGCATTCATTTCGTAATCTTCTAAATCATGGGAAGGATAAGTTTTATTGCCAATTGTTACATAACTTTTATCTTGTACACTAATAATACTAGGTATTCCGACTTTTACCAAATAGCTCCACCCATAGCTTTTACTCTGCAAATAATGACCATATTCATGCATATAAAGTTGATCTTTTGTAGGATCAAAGTTTCCATCATTGTCAACAGGCATTTTACCATCACCCCAATAATCACTTTTCCCATCATTTATATTAATAAAGCTACCTAATGTAACACCATTATTCTTTGTTGGTGAACATTCATTTATTACATAAGTTGCCCCATCAAAATACTCTACTCTATCTACATTTCCTATAGCATTTCTATATTGAGACCATACTACACCAGCTACTGTTTGAGGAAGTTCCCAAGTAAAGCGCGACCAAACATCAAGAATTTTAAAGTCTTTCAAACCCTGAAATAATCCAAAATTAATTTTAAGTTCATTTTTCGCTCCCTTAATCCCCCCTTTCCAAGCTGAAAAAATCCTTTTCAAGATATTCCCCTTCTTAAATAATCCTCTGAAAAAGCCTGTTACAAACCCTAAGAAGAACTCTCCATCTTCATCAATATACCTTAATGGATTATTCAAACAATAAGAATACCTATTATAATTCTGGCTCAAATATGGATCTTGCAACTGTGGATCAGGAGACAGGAATCTGCCTATAACCGGATCATAAAGCCTTGCATTCATATTAATTAAACCAAAAGCTGTCAGATGCTCATGCCCGGTATAACCTCTGCCCAAGAATAACGTAGGTTCTGTGCCAACCGCATATAAAGCTTGGTTAGCAGGATTCCTCAACCTCCCCCATGCATCATAACTTAACTCCTGCTTCAGCCCACCCGAAGAATTAACGATATGAGTTATACTGCCCAGATAATCCTTGCATAGATAGTAAACAGCCCAAGTCCCTGAACCTTCTTTCACATACACTGCTGCCGCTGAATATGCATCGCCGCCAAGGTACAGAATTTCTTTTGAACCCGCAACTCCTGTTTCAAATTCATATTGATTTCCCCAATAATATTTATTGAGTTGGACTTGATTGTTCTTCTTCAGATTCATTTTGACCCTATTACCTTCCCCATTATATGTAAATGTTGCTACATAACCATTTTCAGTAATAGTCTCCGGCCTTCTTAAAGCATTATAGGTAATCTGTTGTTCCCGAAGTGGAACTTCCGTACCATAAGGAGTAATCGAAGCTATTGCATAAGGTTTCTCATCATTATACACAAAAGCTCCTACATTAGATATATTGGTTATATTTCCATTGTTACTGTAAGCAGCCGTTTTTCCGGCAAAGCTTGTTAATCTGTTCAGATTGTCATAACCAAAGCTCTCCTGAATGTTCCTCACATTGTCTTTTCTCCAGTTCAGATTGCCCGTCTTAGCGTTAAAGTTATATCCGGAATTCTGAATAACAGTAGAACCGTTTTTAACTACCCTACCCGTTGGAATCCCGTTTGCATCATAAGAATATGTACGGGTCAGAATACCAGTGCTTACACCGGTCGTTAATCCTAATGAGTTTTCAGCAGTTAACTTCCAGATAGATGTCGAGCTATTAAGTTTCACTTCCGAAAGATTACCATAGGAATATGTGTAGTTTTCAGTCACAATACTGCCGACATTAGAAGCATACGCCAAGTCTGATATACGCCCACTGGTGTAAGTAAATGTTTTTTTGAGCCATTTTCCATCCACATTCGTTTCTTTCATAGTCTTTAGCCTCATCAAAGCATCATAAGTATAGGTTTTAGACGTCCCGTTTGAACTTACCTCAGATTCTATGAGATTATCAGCATTATAGCTGTAGTTTATTGTCTGTCCGGCAACCTCCTTTTTTGTCAAACGATGAAAATTATCATAAGTTTTCTTCGTAGTATTTCCATTGGCATCAGTTTCCAGAACGCCATTCCCCATAGCGTCATAACCGTATTCGATTAGTCCGAAACTTGGGTCATTCATCGTAATTCGTCTGCCAAAATCATCATACCCGAATGTAGTTGTAATCTGTCCCGGAGCAATTACGCTATTCATCTGACCATCTGGTCTATAATTATAAGCAGTGACACCTGCGGGGTCGGTAACTGATATTATATTTCCGGAAGCATCCTGTTTTTCTGTTTTTGAAACACCATCTACCACCGAAGTTACGCTTGTATTAGAGTATGAAAAAGTGTCCTCCTTACCGGATGCATATTTTAATGATATGATCCTATCATTAGAATCATAAGTATATGTATTCCATTGCGCAGGAGTGGCTCCCTTGAACGGCACGGAAACTTTAGCCAACCTCCCTCTCTCGTCATACACATTATCGGTATAAATATAATTTCCGTCAAAGCGTTGTTTTCCACTTCTTACTTCCCTCCCTAAAGCATCATAATAAGTCCGGGAAGTCGGAGCGCCTGTAGCAGAAATGGTAGTAAGCCTTAAAGCTGAAGCCGGAGCCGTAGCCCAAGAATATGAAGTAGTTTCTACAGAACCATCCGGAGAGACAGTTTTTACTTTTCTACCCCAATCATCATATTCGAACGTGGTTTCCTGTTCTTTATGATTTTTTACAGAGTAAAGTAATCCCTTTGGATTGTACGTATACGTACTCACAAAATTCAAAGGAGTCGTTTTCTTTATGACCCTCCCATAAGAATCGTATTCATACAGCGTTTTTAAGCTAGTAGTAGCTCCATACTCTTTCAGAAATTCCTGAGTAACCAGCCCATCTTTATATGAACGATTGACTTGAGAGGCTGATTTCCCGTTTACATAATTCACTGTAACAATCGGAAGCTGATTATTATCAAATACAGGTATGTAATTTCTGCCGACCCATGTTAAACCATCTTTTGTTTTAGTGGTTACCTGATCATATAACAGTCCTATTCTATAAGTCGTGCCATTGTCTATGTTCTGATAAGAGTTATCAGTTGTTATCGTGAGACCATCGCTGTAAACTGATGTTTCTTTCGTTACATTACTATAAACATCATAGACACAACTGGAATTTACTGTCACGTTTTTCAACTTATCTTTTTCTACCTTGCTGCTCGAAATCATTCTGACTACCTTATTTGATAAGGTAACCATATGAAAGTTATAAGACGATTCCGCCGTTGGAGTGACCACTTGAGTAATGAACCCGAACTTCATGGGATCAAAAGTCTGTTCAGTCTGAATTCCCCTGTTATTGTCATATATCCTAACTTTCCTGAACCCACAGAAGCCTAAGCCTTGACGATGCGCAACAGCATCATTATAATAATACGATACAGAAGATATGTATTTGCCATTATAAATAGAGTATGCATTACTCACCATATTAACGTCTATATACAGCTTATTATATGGAAAACCCACACTATAGTCAGATGTCGTCCAATACATATTGCCATTAGTAAGATTTTCATAATCAAATTTCTCAATTACCCCATAACTGTTAATCATGCCGGTCAGCATTCTTCCCCGGGCATCATTACGTGTAAAGGAGATTGGAGTGACAGTGGCATCCTTTATACTTAGCAATTGGCTGGTCCTACAACTATAACCATCTCCTATAGTTCCTGTTATAAAATGAGAATCAGAATCTACAGTCACTTTTGCAGATTCGGCCACAGTATTCAGTTTACCGTTCTGGTTCAGATGTACACTGATTTGAGTTCCGGATTTTACAGCTAAATCGGGAAGTTTATCACCATTCAGATCATGAAACAGAAACTGATAATTGGTATCGGAATTAGATAAAAACTCAAATGTGCTGCTTACAAATCCACTACCGGTTGCCAATAAAGCAGTCCAGGTTTTATACGTGCTATTATAGTGAGTTACCGGATAAGAAATGGGTCTAATACACGGAGTGGTAAAATCAAGAGGCTTATCGATATCAACTTTACCATTATTGTCAGGAAGAAAGGGATCCTTTATTATCGGATCATCAATAATCTCACCTCTACAGCCACTACATTCACCACAAGGGCGTTTTTTCATTTCAATCCAGTAATCATTCTTCTTCGGACCTAAAAGAAAATCGGTGAGCCCATCACCGTTAATATCTTCAACCAACAATTCTCTTTTGGAAGCACCCGATATATCTGTGCTCTTAATGCCGCTTGTATATGCAATCTGCACAAAAGCACCTCCCTGATATGAGTAAATATAAGTTCCAATTCCGTTTATGAGGCAAATGTCCGTTCTCCCGTCCCCGTTATAGTCGACAGCAAAAAGCGCATCTTTAAAATAATCAAATAAGAATGGAGTTTGATCATATATCTTAGTCCTCAATTCCAGATTAAACATAGTGGTTCTTGACCATGTCCTGGTTTCCCCCTTCGGAAGTTTGTTACCCGAAACGGCAACCAATTCCATCTTCCCATCTCCATTGAAATCTCCGGTAATGAATAATCTGGGGACAGCACTTTGCCTGCTGCCTTCTGCAAATGTTCCTTCTAATAAGAAGGATGCATTCCGGGCTGTCATATTCTTATCATAGGTAGTAATATCTACTTTGGCGCTGTTCTGATCATGCAACCAATAATTAATTCTAACCAGTTCATCATTTCCATCGCCATCTATATCAACAGGATATAATTTCTGGAATCCATTACCTGCCTGAATCTTTACCGGTGAACAGAGGTAATCTCCGAGATTCTTATAAACCAACAGATTCTGTGCAGGATCATATTTACTTCCATACTGGTAATTTCCTTTTTTATCATAAGCGGTTATACCATAAGATTCAAAATTAGGATAGGCAACGAGTCCCTCACTCCGGGTAAGAGAATTAAACTTACCCTTATGCAGAATAAGATCAGGAGCCTTACTGTTAGCAAAATAAGTTTCAAGAAAAGCCGTGCTTGTCTGGAAACGACTTTCGTCAGACTCACCTCCATAATAGAACATCAGCGGATTAACTTCTTTGCCATTCGATTTAAGACTGATTTTAGACAAGAAACTATATATACTTGTGTCATAACTCAGCGTATAAGTACTAAGAAGCATTGATGATTGATAATATGTATCTATCTTCGACAATAACTTACTATCCTTCATCAGCCGCCCCGCTATATAAGAAGATTGAACATCGCTTCTTGTCTGATAGGTAAACTTTACAGCACCATATTGAGTAGAATTGCTGCCATATTTGATCTCGGTGACATAATAGACGTTATTATCCAACAGATAAGTAAAATCAATATAGTCTCCGAATGCATCTACACTTTTAGTAATCGGGTAAGTGATTTGTGCCGATGTATTGGTGGAATATCCAAGAGTTACTTTCTTTCCATCCGGATACCAAACATCAAAATAGTATTTTCCTGATGGTGCATAAAATGTAACTTTCACATTGCCATGCTCTGTCTGATAATCGATTTGAGAAGACGTTTCTGATATCTTAATAAGCCGACTCCCATCTAATGAATAGGCAGAATTCTTATCTAAACTAGCCGGTTTTGCATTGCTTCCATCATAATAATAGTTTGAATTACAAATAGATATATAGGATAATCCCCCTATACACCACCCGTATCCGGCAATACTATTCCCCATCAGACTATTATAAGATAAGGCAAGAGCGGGTTGGTGTCCGTTTTTCCCTCCATATATTTCAATAGGTACACTGTATGTGAGTGAGCCATTTTCTATTCTCGATTGAATAGGTATTTCACCTACTGCTTTTGCCCGGTCTATCTCTACCGTGCTTGGCAATTCGGGCAGGGATGGAGGCGCCGGCAAAAGAGGATCTAACGGTTCTAACGGTTCAAATGGATCTAATGGTTTCAACGGGGGCTTCAAGAGAGGGGCGTCTAACGAAAGAACTTCACTTCGGACGGCACTGTCTTCCGACGACAACTCATTGACTTCTGTCACGATTTTATACAGTCCGTCTTCATCAGCTTCTTGCATGAATTCATCTTTTAATGGATCTATAACAAGAGAATCCCGGCCTACTGAGATTTGGGCATATCCTGATAAGGTACATAACAGTACCAAGATAAAAAATATTCTTCTCTTCATAATAGCGTATTAGCTTTAGGTTATTCTTTAATTATTTTCCAACTACTGGTATTACCATTATAGACTATCTGCATGATATACATCCCCGGAGTTCGATCAGATATATCTACCGCATTGGACTGAGATATACTGCCCCATTGTTGCATCAATGTCCCGGTAAGATCATAGAGAGATATTCGGGCATTCTCAAACTTCTCAACTCCTGAAATATCAACTTTGAGCATACCACGGGTAGGGTTGGGATAAATTGTCACCTTAGTTTCCGAAAGTTTTTCTTCATATATGGAAGGCTCTCCTTCATCATCGCTCAAGACTCCCCTTGTCTGAACCACAATTTCCTTTTGGCGAGACAACCGATTACCGGCACTGTCGTAAGTATACTTGATTTTGTTTTGAGCGTATGCATCAGCAGCAGCCCACATAGATAAAACCACGAATAGCAGAAATATGGCAACTATCCGTTTAGATGTTTGAATTCTTAAAAGTAGAAATGTTGTTTTCATGTGATATAAGATTTTATTGACGCTTCAAATAACCACAACTTTCACATAAAAACAAAATATTATATGGTAACAGTGGTAACAACCGTAATTTTTCGACCACTCATGATTAAATATCCTACTGAACGGGAAAATTTAAAAGTAGCATCTCAGTCCACCTTGAATTCCCAAACGATTTACTCCATGACGTTCACTATCAATCACAATTACCGCAGAACTGAAGTCATCAGGACGAGTGAGAGAAGCTCGCCACCATTCCACACCCAGTCCCAGCCCTATCACTCTATTCAACATATACTCTACTCCCCAACTTAGTTCGGCTGCTATCCCCGAGAATCGGTCTCTGCCTGCACCATTCCAGGCATACCCAAAACTCACAGTTCCTCTGATTATCCATTTCTCATCAATCTTCTGACAATAAACTAAGGAAGGAGCCACATATCCCAATGTCACAGTTTCTTCAGGAAAATCAGTGCTGAAAGCTGCACACTCCAGTCCGAATCCATAACCCTTTTTACCAACCCAGTTGTACGCCACTTTATACTCCGGACCTCCTTTCCACTTGTAAGTGCCCGAACGCATTTCTACCGTGCTCGTTATCCAACCATAACCCAAATTGACAATGAACGTATTTCTCGGAGTTCGCATAGCTTTCTCCTGTTCTTTTTCCTTTTCCTTCATTCCGGCCACATCTTCAAGCGTAATACCAATGCTCTTCTCTTGTCCCCAAATACTTACATTCAAGTAAAACAAGGCAAACGTCAACAATATATATTTCATAATCTTCATCTAACAGTTTTTTAATATCTCATTAGTAAATTGGTCTTCACAAGAAATTCTATGATTACAGCAGCCGATTCTTTCTCTTTCTCCGGGAGAGCGTTATACTCTTGCGAATACTCTGGATAATTCAGCAAAATAGTCCTCATATTGTTTTTGGTAATAAGTTTCACTTCTTTATCGTCAGACTCTATCAGATAACAAGCCTTATTTTTCAGTTGCTTAGATGCTACGATCGCCCCACCTATAGCACCAAAGAGTATGCCGGCAGTGACAGCTTCACTCGTCTGTTCCTTGCCAATCTTAGTGCTGATGAAACAAATCCTACCGGTACCAAAACGAAAACCAGGCGCATACCAGCTGCCAAACTTACATCCCTGATACCTTAACTGGCGGCAGTTTACATACAAGGTATCCTGATGTATGATATACTTTACATCTTTCTTTAATAACTTATCCGTCTCCTTATTACCTGTCTCTGGTTTAAAATCAGCACCTCCATTCCAAAATCTCTTACTTTTAGACCTGGATTCAATAGTGAGATTCTTCAATGCAGTAAACTTTCCATCCATGTAATCGGAAAATGAAAGAGCATATCTGCTCTGAGCAAAAGAGGCAGTTGCAAATAGCAACAGCATCAAACCTAAGATGTGTTTATTCCGTATCATAAAATTTGTATTTGAGTATGATTTTAAATATTCAATGTTTTCCGTCCAACCGGATGATATATCCGGTTGGACGGGTTGCACTCAACCTATATTATTCCATGTCTGGTAATAATATTTTCTTCAGTTTTTCAAGAAGTTGATCCTGTTCCTCTATTTCATTATCTTCTAATAAAACATTAAGAACCTCTTCATCTTTTTCATAATCATAAACATCGACTCCAAACCAACCTGAACCCCAAAAATGAATATATCCTCCTTTTTGGGATGATTCAAAGGTAATCGCATAAAGAGAACCAAAATCGCCTTCGCTATAATAGTTACATTCAATAGTATAATCTATTAAATGTGGAATCAGATTTTTCTGAACCCATCCTAAATCTTTCATTGTCTTATTATTTAATTTTCAATATCGGTGATAAACTACGTACTTTAGGCAACATTTGACCACCTTGTTTGTTTAAAGCACGTATTTGACTTCCCTTAGCACTGGGACCAACAGTTTTATACCAATTAGGTTTTCCGCCTTGTATTAGACTATTCTTAGGTACTTTAAACTCAACATATACAGAACCTACTTTGGCTCCTTGAAAAGCATCAGATCCTCCAGTTGCGACAAATGTCAATCCCTCCGGTCCTTCCACCATACGTCCCGTTTTCTTCATTATATTATACTCATTTTCAGACATCCAACGTCCAACCCTTACCTCGCCTCCTTTGGGAATCCCTGTAAGCATGCCCACTTTGTTATCCAAAGAATAATTCGCCGCACTCCCAACTGCCGATAATCCGCTTGTCACGAAGCTCTTTTTGGCACCGCTCCACATTCCGTCCAAGAAGGAGGTATTGGGGTCATCATCAGCTACAGCCATTATCCCACCCATCACTGTACCGAAAGGTAGACCGGAAGCTTCATGCACTATCAGTTCCCGAAGCATCGGAGACGATATCTTTTCCGTCAGTTTCTGAACGGGACCGGCGAACTTACTTGCAATTTCACCACCAACGTAAGCCATCGTACCGGCCATTATACCGTCAAATGCAACTTGCTGCAGATTGATATTGTTCCACCCATTGTTAAAACCCTGACCAATCGCAGAATTGGCAGCACCGGCACCGGCCGTAATGCCGATAGCGGCACCGGGAAAAGCAGCGGTCAATGCACCGGAAACGGCACCTGTAGCAAAATAGGACAATCCTTCCCAGCTTAAATCCGCACCATTGGCAACCCAGTTTATTGCTCCTCCGATAGCCGCACCAATGATGAGATGCCAAAACTCCCCACTCGGGTCCGTATATATTAACGGATTATTCAAGCAATAAGTATATCGATTGAAATTTTGTGAGAAATCAGGCATCTGAACAAACGGATCAGGACTCAAGAACCGAGCCAGTAACGGATCATACATACGGCCATTCATGTCTATCAGCTTGAACTCATCCAGATGTTCATGTCCCGTATAGCCACGGTGGAACTTGAAGGTATTATTAGCTACCGTACGTCTGCCCCAGACATCGTATGAAGCCTTGAAAACCTCAGTACCCGCATTGTCGGTCAACTTCACAACACTGCCCAAATGGTCTTTGTGGGCATAATAAATCTTATCAGGCTGCCCGGATTGTTTCACATATACCGCTACCAAACCGTTATTGCCACCAAGATAATATAATTGTTTCGTTACACCGCCTTCGGTGACCATCTCATAATCGCCCGCATATACAGTCGTACGTGCAACCGCATTGTTCGTCTTCAACGTAGATTTCCAACGTTGGCGATCAGGACCATACGTGATGTTCAACAGGTAATTGTTCGAACCGACCGTTTCACTGATAGAGGAAACTTTATCAAATGCAGTATACGCAATGGTCTGGTTATTCTCGGAAATCAGGCCACCGGTATTGTCAACGGTACTTACCGCATGAGGTTTGTCATAACTGTATGAACCCAAGCCTGTTTTAGAAACAATATTACCATTGGCATGATAACCCATGTTCATGACTGTAGAACTACCTTGCTTTACAACAGTCAAACGATCTGCACTGTCATAAGTGAAGGTTTCCGTTTGCCCAATCATACCCGTACGCGAAGTAAGATTGCCTGTAGCACCATCAAACACATAGTTCATATTATGCAGCGACGTAGTGCCTTTCATCGTTTTCAGGTTACTAAGTAAGCCTTGCGAATTACGGGTTTCGGTAGAAATCAATGTACCGCCAAGTTTGGTAGTAGTGACAGTTCCGGTAGCTCCCGTGAGTTCCCAGATATTTTGCGTACCTGCCAGCACCTGTCGCAGATTGCCATAAGCGTCATAGTTGCGACTGACGGTCAAAGATCCAGGATAGGCAATATTACTCAGTTGCCCCTGTGAGTTATAAGAGTAAGTAAATGCCAAAGCACCTGTTCCTTCTATTTGACGTGTCTCAGTCCTCGTACGACCGTAATTGTCATACGTATAAGTCGTGTAATTATTACCCGTCTGTTCCTTTGTCAGACGCAGCAAGTTGTTGCCGGACGTTCCATAGGTATAGGTCGTAGTTACACCATCCGTTGCGGAAGAGGACATACGCCCCAGCACATCATAGGTATTTGTCGTGGTTTTACTTTTCCCGTCAACCTGAGTTTTCAATCGTCCGGCAGCGTCATACGTATAGGTTATGGTACCTGCATTGGGATCGGTCAACGTCTTTTGCTTGCCCGTGTCATAATAAGTCATAGTGAAAGTAGCTCCACCTGTGACTATCTTTTGAGGTTTTCCCAGTGACTTATAAGTATAGGCAATGCTGGAAACCGGATCGGTCACGGATTTCACTCCACCCCAGGGATCATAGACTTGGGTATAAGTTTTCCCGTTTGTGGTACTCGATACTGTACGGTTCCCATAAGCGTAAGAAACGGATCTCCCTGCACTGCTTGTTTGGGTCAGCACTCGCCCACGAGCATCATACGTATAGTTCTCCGTCGTGGTAAGATTGCCAGTTTCTGTCTTTTTCTGAGTGATCAGCCCTTTGTTGTTATAAGTCGTAGCCTCTTTAATGGACATACTTTGGGGACCGATTGTTTCTACCAATACCTCACGCCCCTGATTGTCGTACCAGGTTTTTATCCAGGGCTCTCCCGTAGCTTGGGCAAGCGTAAAGAATCGTTTACTTGAATTGACATTCCAACCACTCAGATAACTTCTCTTAGTACCGTCGGGAAAAAGAGTAGACAGTCTGTTCCCCCATCCATCATACGTATGCCTAGTTGTTAACTTATTGGAAGTATCACTTTCGTCAGTTTCCGTCAGGACATTTCCCCAAGTATCATATGTATAAGCAATAATGGATGACGGTGGATAAGTAGAGGTTTTAGCGATAAAACGTTTCGTTGTATCATAATCATAGTTGCTGGTAAGGGCGGACACTCCAGAGCCGCTGATTTTCTCCGTCTTCACGTTTCCCCAAGTATCGTAGGTGAATTCAGTAGTTAAGGGCAAAGAGGAACCATAATTTTCAACAGTCTTCGTCTTATATCCTTTAGAGGTATCATACGTGATTTCTGTCTTCTGTGTGAAAGTCGACGAGTCGTCCGTATGCTTCTGTACCTTTGTGATCAGCTGGGGCTGATAGGTTTTTCCGGCAAGGGTATAGTTGCCATATTGAACAGTGCGATACATGTTATTACCATAGTCTGCCTTTTCATGGGTCATGTAACCATAGGTAGTATTGAACTGACGGGTGGTAGTAATCATATTGCCATCCAGATCCTTCTCTGTAGTAGATGAAGGGTAAGCAAAGTATTTCCTGGAGCCTTTATCCACAATAGTCAGCGTAGTGTTAGTTTCAGCCGTACTGCCGTCTATGGTATTTTTAGTATAGGTAGCAGATGGTATATAGAAGGAAGTATTCCATGCTTTTACACCAGATTCAGAAACTGTCCCCAACGTCGTATTCTCAGCTATCATGGAAGACATTCCCAACAACCCTTTTCCCTGCAAATGCATTTTAAGGCCACTGTACCGATAGTTAGTTGTCATTGTTCTGCCTGCCGCACCATTATCCGAACTTACATTCTTTACTACATGCAAAGGCAAAGTATAATCGGCAACAGGATAACTGCTGCCCGTACCTTTAGTATAAATACCGCCATTGACAAGGGAGGCATAAGTAATATTCGTCACACTACCATAGCCACCGATAATAGAAGTTACCTTACCTTTGCCTGCATTGTAACCACTATTACGATATAATCTCCATGCAGGATCTCTGTTTGAATTACTACTATTATAACAATCGTAACCATAATTCATCAGTTCCATCTGCCCGTCACCATTAAAGTCGCCCACCAGATAGCGGGATGAGAGAGCATCTTCATCTCTGTTAGAAGTCGCCGAACGCACTACGGTAAGTGCACTTCCCGTAGAATGCATCCAATAGGTATAAGTTTTATTGAACTCACCCCAAGAACCTTGAAATATAGCGCTCTTCTTATTATACATAGCTTTGGTTATCACCACATCCGATTTCCCGTCAAGATCGAAATCATATATAAAGCAGTCAAACCTTGAATCATCTTTTGAAGTGAAGCTCTGATCGTAAAGCCCTAATGTGCATGCCTGCGACTTAGTAAAAGTTCCATTGCCATTATTCAAGGCAAAATACCAACTACTTTCACCGGTACTGTTCATTAAGATATCCAGTAGCCCGTCACCGTTGAAATCACCGGAACGCATCATCCAAACGTTATACACATTAGTTCCCATAGTCTTTTTGGCATCGGAAAAAGTGGTTCCTGTTATTCCGTTACCTTGATTCCAAAAGATAGTATATCCTCCATCATATACTACCATCATATCCTCTAGTCCATTGCCATTAAAATCCGAAACAAATATTTTTTCTGGTATGGAAGATAATGTCAGATCAAATGTAACAGAATATAAAGATATTCCAGATTTGAGCCCAACAATTGAAACAGGATATTTATTGGCGTTGTGTCCTTTTTCTATAAAAAGAATATCACCCTTCCCATCATTATTAAAGTCACCAGTCGCATAAACAGGCATTTCGCTACTGCGTTGCAAATTATAATGCATACCAGGATGAGTAATATCTCCGATCAAACGAAAATTTACTATCTTAGAATGAGAATCAATATATACATCTGGCACCACCAACTCATTGATGCCATCTCCGTTAAAATCGATAACAGGAGGACTTGTTATATATCTTTTTATATCGTCGATTTCAATTTGCCCCCCAAGAGAATAATTCTTCCCTGTGGTAAACTGAACATCCCCGAAAGAGTTCAGTGAAGCCCAGTATATATAAGCATAAGTATCACTAGTCCATGAATTCGTACCCGTTGGAATTTCGACTGGAGAGATTCCAACCATATCCGTCAAACCATCTCCATTGAAATCACCAGCAATAAATTGCTGTTCAGAAAATGCGACTGCTGGATAAACAGAAGCAGCATTCACCTGAGGAGAAACAGGAATACTATATAGGGAAGGCAAATAAGACCAGTTTAACTTAACAGGTTGCATAACATCGCCGGCGCCATTCCTCTCCGTAACACTTGTCAGACGTGAATATTTAGTACCGGAAGCATCACCGGTGGTATTGTATTGCAAGTCATAAACACGGTAAACCGAACTTCCCGTTTTGCTTATAATGGTTTTCAGCCTACGATCCATGGTTCCTTTTACGCCTTCAATAACAAATAGCTGTGGATCATTGGAGCGAGTTTCATAACTGAAAGTAACCGTATTCTGTAAACCGGTACTCCCATTCTTATTATTTCCATACATTATAGTGTTGGGGTACATGCAGTAACTCCACTTATTATAGGTATAATTCATGTAATTACCCAACGGATCTTCCACGTAATCCAGATACCATGCATAGATTCTAGGGGAATTACCGGCTGTGTAGCTTTGTCGAGCACCGGTTGTATTTCCATAATAACATATCTGCCCGGTAGAAGATTGTACTTCAAACCATGTATTAGCTGTAGAAGTAGTGTATGTGCCATGAACAATCACTTTAGTAAAAGGATCGGATTCCAAATAATATACGGCTCCCTCTTGCCCTATAGTGCCAGAAGAATAAATCAAGCGTTTACCGTCCAGATAATAAGCCTCATCGGCGGAAAAAGTTAATGCCTTGGCTGTACCGTCATGATACATATCCTTCGGACCGCGAGTTATAACTGACATTCCCGACAAATTACATCCCCAACCCAACATTCCATTTCCTGCCTGACTATTATAAACGATAGCAAGCGTAGGTTGCATACCTCCTACACCTTGCGGAATTTTAATAGGAATTGAATACGTAGCAGCTCCAGTAGCCGATACATCAAAAGTTCCACCAAGAGAGCCAACGGCTTCCGGTTCCGCACTATATGTGTTGGGAATGTCCGGATAATCAAAATCTTCCGAGGCATATCCGGTAATATTAGTAGTAATAAGTTCCGCTGTATCATATCCTTCCGATACTATATAATAGGTGCCCGGTTCTAAAGTTCTCTGTATAAAGGCATGAGAGGATGAAGAACAGCCACCATCATCTGAGTAATAATCATTGGAAGCAATGACACCTCCCGCGGCATTCAACAGATAGGCGCAAGTTTCATAGACCATTGATCCGCAGTGAGTTATTGTTACAATCATTTTACGGGTTAATGTGAACTTATAGAAAACGTCCTCTTGTTCTCCAGCTGCATACTGATTAGAAAAGAGATTCATATTCTGTATATCAGAATAGTCAAAACTCTTGCTGTAAGTACCGGCGTCAATAGCATTCTGTCGACTATCCCCTTCTGAAGATAAAAACATCCCAGTTATTTGAGTAGTAATAACTCCGTTCTCTTCATATCCTTCTGCCACGACATAGTATGTGCCGGCATCCAGTATCTTTGATAAATAAGCCTCTCCAGCACTACCGCCACAGTTTATGGAGAAATCAGCATCATCGTTATAGTCAATTAATTTTCCGGAAGCATCCAAAAGGCTCAAATAGGTATCAGAGAGTAATGATTCACAATGCTTTATAACAATCTTCATCCTAACGCCTATAGTAAATTTATAAAAGACATCATTAGAAGGTCGCCCAGTATAATCATTTGTGAAATTTTCCGTATTTTGTGAATCAGAATAATCAAATTCAGAATTATAAGTCCCAACGTCAATAGGACATGATCTATTATTTCCCTGTTGCGCATGAACAGAGAATGAGAACAACACGATAAAAAATATCAATGATAAATGTGCTTTCATGGAGGAATGTGTTTTAAGTTTATCCTATTCTTTAATTATTTTCCAGCTGCTAATCTTACCATTGTAGGCAACCTGCATGATATACATTCCCGGAGTCCGTTCGGATAAATCAATTATATTGGACTGGGATATACCCGCCCACTGCTGCAACAGCTTTCCGGTAAGATCATAGAGAGATATTTGGGCGTTCTCAAACTTTTCAACTCCTGAGATATCAACTTTAAGTACTCCCTTTGTCGGGTTGGGATAAATAGTAACTTTCGTTTCTGAAAGTTCTTCTTCATATACCGATGGTTCTTCTTCATCGCTCAAAGCACCCCTTGTCTGAACCACAATTTCCTTTTGGCGAGACAACCTATTACCGGCACTGTCATAGGTATATTTGATTTTATTTTGGGCGTATGCATCAGCGGCTGCCCACATAGATAAAACCACGAATAGCAGGAATATGACAGCTATCCGTTTAAATATTCGTTTGTTATTCTTCATGATGTGTAGTGTTTATTCAATACAGAATCCTCCCAACAACAAGGTTTCTCCTATAGAAATCTCTAACACATAGTCTCCCACTTTCGTGCCGGACATGTCTACTACTATACAACTTTCATCAAAGTACGACTGATAGTAAGCCATTTCACCGGTCAAAGAATCTGATACGCTCACAGTTAAAGTGCCACATGGGACAGGAATATCAATAAATAATTTACTATCTTCAACATCATAGCAAGCGATAATCCATGAAGCCGGATCTACAGAACGAGGAGTGCCTTGAGAAGTATTCGTAGCAGTTTTTAATATAATCCGTTTCCTCATAGATTGAGATTCTGCCCCAACCTGAACTGATAATAAAATCCCTATCAATAACAAGAATAAAAATTTTGTTTTCATAATATATAAGATTAATTGGTTGATGCTCCAAATAACTAAATTTTTATTATGAAAATCAAGAAAAAAAAGGTAACAGAGGTAACAAACTCATGTAGACTTACAGTAACACTCTATAGAGTCAATCACATAAGTTTTTGATTATCAGAACCAAACACCTTATCAAAAAGAACAGTATCCATTTTATCCTTAATCCGGTGTTTTCTTGCTTTTATAGCATCTGAAGAAGCATCCATTATACCTAAAAGCAAATCTTTGGGACAATGAAGCAGGCTCAACAAGCAATAAAATAAATCTTCATTAGTTAATGAACGGCAATTCTCCCTCAAATTATTCATAACATCTAAGAATGATTCCCGGATATCACCAATAATCCTTTCCCTATAATCCTGAATTTTGAGAATGCGTTTACCAGGCTTCATATTTTTCAACTCATTCAATTTCTTATACCCCTCAGTTGCTTCGAATAATGAAATACAAATCTGCAAGTTTTTTTCTTTCAGATCATGCAATTCTGCACTTTTTTCTTCAATTGGTGCAGAGCTTTCACTCAGCATCATTATTTCCGCACGATTCTCATTCAATTGTTTTTGCAGAGCTATATACTTATTCTTACGACATCTATCCCTCCACATATAAATTAATGCCAATACTAAAAATAAGCCCCAAAAACAGTAAATCATCTTTTTCTTTGCAAGTTGATGCTCTTTCAACAATGCGTATTTATGGATTTCCAATTGATGATTGTCCATCAAATCACCAATTTCGACTCGATACGCACTCGCTTGAATAGAATCAAAGTAAACGATGAAAGAATCGGCACACAAAGCAGCCTCTCGCCAGCGGGATTGCTCTTTGTTTAATTCAAATAGTCTATCAAAAGCAGAGGCTTTAGTTTCAATATCAAAGGAATATTTAGCCAGATTCCAATAATAAAGAGCCGAATCTTTTTTATTCAAATGATTCATAATATCACCCTTCAAGAAATAAATAGAATAAAGACTTTCCTCCACTTCTATGTCTCTCATTGCTTCTGAGATATAACTATTCGCCTCTTCATATTCTCCTCTCTCATTATAGAGAGCGGCTATATTTTTATAAACAAGAGGTTTAAAGGCAGAAGTTTGCAAAGAATCAGCCAGAAGCTTCGCCTGCTGATAATAAATGAAAGCACTATCAGAATCATCTTTTATCAGGTAATTGTCTCCTATCTTCAACAAGGCATACAAAGCCCGATCAATATGCGCGGTACCGCAAAGAGCATAAGCATTCTTATGTGCATCTATCGCAGCAGAATTCAAATATTGTTCTCCATAGCAATCTCCCAAATGCCCATATACCATCGACAAAAATACCGAGTCACCTCCTTGTGGCATAGTTCTCAATGACTTTAAATATAAATTTATCGCAGTAGGTATGTCTTCTTGCTCCCGATGCACACACCCGCTATAAAAATAAGATTTTGCCAATTGTTCTCTATCGCTGTTCTTTTCAAAATAATCCACAGCTACCTGTATTAAAGAATCATTCTCCAGCGACACATAATTCTTATACTTCGCCTGCGTAAGCAGCAAGGCATACCATGCCCTATCTGTTTTCCCCATCTTCTGCGGTGCAGGTATAGCTTCCAGCAATTGCAGCGAACTGTCAGGATGCGACTGCATCAACGAATCAGCCAATAACAGAATAGAACTGACTGCATGAGAACCTCTTCTACATGCCCCCAGCAGAATAGTAAATGATATGAAGAACAGGAAAGCAGGTAACAGTTTTTTCATGCTATTTTAGACTTCTCGTTTCAATACAACAAAGATAGTAACAAATCATGGAAAAAGCCAATGAGAAAGTAAACTGTTGAAACATAAATAGTAGCCCATTATCATTTTGACACTTTGCATTTCTAATTGTCTGAGAATGCATTATTCCCGAACAACTGACCATGGAGGTAAAAAGAAACAAACGAAATTCAGCAAGCCACAGATTATTAATAATATATCGAAATACTTACACTTCTTTTAGAGTAAAACACCACCCTAAAAACACAACTATAAGAGAAATAGTCAATACAAATAAGTGCATTACCCATAAGTAGTAACCCTTTTGACCGTAAGTAGTAATGATATCACCTTTAAGTAGTAACCTTATGGTCCATAAGTAGTAACCCTTTTCTGCATAAGAAGCCCGGAAACATGTAAGAATATGCAAGAATAACGAATTTACATTCCTTATTTATTCATAGAATATTCTATAATGCAAAATTGAGAAATACCTATAATCACATAAAATAAAGAAACAACATCAATTTGATTAAAACATCAATAAATAGAAAACAATTTGCCAGCCCACCCTACAATCGTTCTGTCCCCTTAAAAACAACCAGAGGAAAAGATTCGTTTGCTGACAACAAATGAAATCATTTGCCAATAAGCTATGAAACTATTTGTTAGTAACAAACAAAACAGCATATTTACAAGAAACAGCTCTATACTAAAATGAGAACAATAAAAAGCCGTCCCCTCCTTTCGCCACACGAAAGGAAGCAGGACGGCTTCTATATAAATAGCTTGTAAAGCTACGCTGATTACAAAACCAGAGAAAGATTACAGACCGAAAGCGGCTTTCACCTTGTCCACGTAATCCAGTTTCTCCCAAGTGAAGAGTTCCACCTCTACATCCTTGTTACCTTCGTAACGAGACTTGAAGTGCTTGGTAACAATCTGTGGCTCACGACCCAGATGGCCATAAGCGGCAGTCTCCTGATAAATCGGATTACGAAGCTTCAGGCGATCTTCAATAGCCTTCGGACGAAGATCAAAAAGTTCATCTATCTTCTTCGCAATCTCACCATCGCTCATGTTTACATGGCCGCGACCATAAGTATTGACATAGATATTGATGGGACGAGCCACACCAATAGCATAAGACACCTGCACCAGCATTTCGTCAGCCACACCGGCTGCCACCAGGTTCTTGGCAATATGACGGGCTGCATAAGCGGCACTACGGTCTACCTTACTGGGGTCCTTACCGGAGAAAGCGCCACCACCGTGAGCACCTTTACCACCGTAGGTATCTACGATAATCTTGCGTCCCGTCAGACCGGTATCTCCGTGAGGTCCGCCGATAACGAACTTTCCGGTAGGATTAACATGATAGGTGATATGGTCATTGAACAATGCAAGTACTTTCTCTGCATGAATAGAAGCAATGACACGTGGCATCAGGATATTGATGACATCCTGACGGATAGTGGCAAGCATTTCTTCATCCGCTTTCAGCTGGGCAGCTTCGCTGTCGTCGGCAGGCTGGATGAAATCATCATGCTGGGTAGAAACTACAATTGTATCGATGCGGACAGGCGTACCGTTATCATCGTATTCAATAGTTACCTGACTCTTGGCGTCCGGACGGAGATAAGTCATTTCTTTACCTTCGCGACGGATGTCGGCCAACACTTGCAAGATGCGATGTGCCAGGTCGAGCGAAAGAGGCATGTAGTTTTCTGTTTCGTTAGTAGCATAGCCGAACATCATGCCTTGGTCGCCTGCACCCTGCTCCATAGGGTCCTGACGTTCTACACCACGGTTAATGTCGGGGCTTTGCTCATGAATGGCGGACAATACACCGCACGAGTTACTTTCGAACATGTACTCGCCTTTGGTATAGCCGATTTTCTGAATTACTTCGCGCGCAATGAGTTGCAGATCAACGTACGCTTTGGTTTTCACTTCTCCAGCCAGTACCACCTGTCCGGTAGTTACCAGAGTTTC
>OMDZ01000566.1_pt1 | contig 21176 bp, 17 predicted proteins | sample 1673641 | NCBI WGS metagenome assembly OMDZ01 (sample SAMEA103958117, study PRJEB25191) | human gut metagenome | biome: human-associated habitat [ENVO:00009003]; feature: intestine environment [ENVO:2100002]; material: feces | place: Germany | collected 2013/2015
TTCAATTCTGGTCACGGCGTTTTGGAGCAGTGAAGGAGATACCGTGATCCGGCTGGCGCAGACGAACTGGAGTCTTGTCGTGATCTTTATCATCAGCCTCATCCTGCTGCAGAAAGGCAAAAAGAACCCAATCTTTGTGATGGTACTGGCCGGGGTGATGAAGGTGGCAGTGGCGCTGGTGGAAAAATTTGCGGCATGCTGTGGGACGATTTTTTAAATTCAAAGGTGAATGCTTTTCAGGACGTATTAAACTCAAAAATATATATCGATAAAACAGGATTGCTGGAATACACCAACAGTGTGATTGACACAACATCGAAGTTTATCTGCAACAGCCGCCCCAGAAGATTTGGAAAATCGATCACAGCGGATATGATGACTGCGTACTACAGCAGAAGTCTGGATACAGAAGAAATGTTTGAAAAGCTTAATATTGGTCAGGCGGCAAATCAGAAAATACAGGATGAATATCAAACAGCAGATTCTTAATAGGGAAGGTAAACATAGTGTTATACATTATTTTTGATTTTATAATGGCAGTAATTATGTTTATGTCACTTCCTTTTATTGTTGGAATAATGGTAGATATCCGCCATCAGGGAATTGGGTGCTTTGCGGCATGGGTAATATGGGGAGTTATGCTTATCTTATCGTTGAGGCTGTTTGATGCTCTGAAATTAAGATGTCAAAAAAAGCCAGAAAAAAGATAAAAAGGATCTTTCTTTCTAAACATGAATCGTGTATAATAAGCATTACTGTTCGGGGCCTGCCTGGAGAAATCCAGAAAGGCTCCGATTTATGTCATTTATTTTATACAGCAAGAAAAGGGGGAAACCATGCAGAAACACAGAAAATTTATTGGGAACAAACGGTTTTACCTGATGGTACTTGGCGTTGCGATGCCGATTATGATTCAGAACGGTATCACCAACTTTGTCAGTCTTCTCGACAACATCATGGTAGGACAGGTCGGTACCGAGCAGATGTCCGGCGTTGCAATTGTCAACCAGCTTCTTTTTATCTATAACCTTTGCATTTTCGGAGGGGTATCCGGTGCAGGAATTTTCACTGCGCAGTATTTCGGACAGGGCAACGACGAGGGTGTGCGAAACACCTTCCGCTTCAAGCTCTGGATCGGCGTGATCCTGACGGCAGCGGCAATCACTATTTTCCTTGGTGCGCACGAGCCTCTGATTCGTCTCTACCTGACAGGAGATCAGGGAAGCCAGGACATGAATGCGACATTAGCCTATGGCATTTCTTATATGAAGGTCATGCTGGTAGGACTTCCGCCGTTCCTGTTTGTGCAGCTTTATGCCAGCACGCTGCGCGAATGCGGCGAGACGATGCTTCCGATGAAGGCCGGTATCACAGCCGTATTTGTCAATCTGATTTTTAATTATATTTTAATCTACGGAAAATTCGGTGCACCGCAGCTCGGCGTTGTCGGCGCGGCAGTTGCAACGGTGCTGTCCCGTTACGTGGAGATGGCGATCGTGCTGATCCGCACGCACGGAAACAAAGAAAAATATCGTTTTACGAAGCATCTGTACCGCACGATCCGTGTTCCGGCGGCTTTGACGAAACAGATCCTCATCAAAGGAACACCGCTGATGCTGAACGAAACGTTCTGGGCAGGCGGCGTTGCGATCCTGATGCAGTGTTACTCCGTGCGTGGACTGAATGTCGTAGCCGCGATGAATATCTCCAACACGATCTCGAACCTGTTCAACGTCGTTTTCATCGCACTCGGCGATTCCGTTGCCATCATCGTCGGACAGCTCCTCGGAGCCGGAAGGATGGAAGAGGCAAAGGATACCGATACGAAGCTGATCACGTTTTCCGTATTACTCTGCATTGTGATCGGCGCGCTGATGGCGCTCGTGGCTCCGCTCTTCCCACGCCTCTACAACACGACGGACGAAGTACGCCACATGGCGGCAATCTTCATCGTGGAAGTGGCCATGTTCATGCCAGTCAATGCATTCCTGCATGCAAGCTACTTTACCCTGCGCTCCGGTGGAAAAACGATCATCACGTTCCTGTTCGACAGCGTCTTCATCTGGGTTGTCAGTGTGCCGGTGGCTTTCTGCCTGAGCCGTTTTACCGGACTTTCGATCTACGCAATCTACTTTATGGTTATGTCGGTTGACCTGATCAAGTGCGTGATTGGATTTGTCCTTGTCAAGAAAGGAGTCTGGCTGCAGAATATTGTGGCGGAGTAAAGAAAAAAATCTGTCTGTTTTCCAGTCTGAAAAGGATGGGAGGCGGGCAGATTTTTTGCTTTATAAAAAACTTTGTTGAATTTTACTGTAAAGCAAAAAAAGCCCTCCGGGCAGGATCGGACTGCGGCTGAGAGAAAGAAAAAGAGTATTTTTGATAAAATTTCGCAAATGAAGCAGCTGTTTTTGGCGGAAAAGTGGAAATTTTTTCATTAATCAAAACACCGGTTGAAATTTAGAGAACGCTTGTTATAATAGGGGTGCAGCGAACAGACATCCCGTGTGACGCGTGAATCTCTCTTCCTATTATTAATGAGACGCAGTCACACATGAAATGGAGGAAAAAAGCGATGGATTACGCAAAAGAATCATTAAAAATGCACTATGAATTACGCGGAAAGCTTGAGGTCACTTCCCGGGCGGCCGTAGATACAAAAGATGCCTTGAGTCTTGCCTATACACCGGGTGTGGCGGCGCCGTGCCTGGAAATTCAGAAAGATGTCAACAAGAGCTACGAGCTGACCAGAAGATGGAACACGGTAGCTGTTGTTACAGATGGAACCGCAGTTCTCGGACTTGGAGATATCGGCCCGGAGGCCGGCATGCCGGTCATGGAAGGAAAATGCGTGCTGTTTAAAGAATTCGGTGGTGTCGATGCAATCCCGCTCTGCGTGCGCAGCAAGGATGTGGATGATATTGTCAATACCGTGCGTCTTCTCGCAGGAAGCTTCGGCGGTGTCAACCTGGAGGACATCTCCGCACCGCGCTGCTTTGAGATTGAGAAGAAATTAAAGGAATGCTGTGATATTCCGATCTTCCACGATGACCAGCACGGAACAGCAATCATCTCAAGTGCCGGTCTGATCAATGCTTTGGAAGTAGCAGGAAAGAAAATAGAAGATGTAAAAATCGTTGTAAACGGTGCTGGAGCTTCTGCCGTATCATGTACCAAGCTGTATGTATCGCTGGGTGCACGTCTGGAAAATATCGTCATGCTGGATAGTAAAGGGGTTATTTCCAAGCAGCGTACCGACCTGAACGAACAAAAGAAATATTTCGCTACCGATCGTACTGACGTACATACATTGGAAGAAGCGATCAAGGGAGCTGATGTTTTCCTCGGGCTGTCAAAAGGAAACGTACTTACTCAAGATATGGTAAGAAGCATGACAGATCATCCGATTGTTTTTGCTTTGGCAAACCCAACTCCAGAAATATCTTACGAAGATGCTATGGCATCACGCCCTGACGTATTGATGTCAACCGGACGTTCAGACTATCCTAACCAGATTAATAACGTTATCGGATTCCCGTATATATTCCGTGGAGCATTGGATACACGTGCTACTGCTATCAACGAAGAAATGAAACTGGCAGCTGTACGAGCTATCGCCGGCCTTGCTAAAAAGCCTGTACCTGATGTAGTAAATGAAGCATATCATGTCAACAACCTGACATTTGGTCCCGAATATTTTATACCGAAGCCAGTAGATCCACGACTGATAACAGAAGTTTCCATGGCTGTAGCTAAGGCTGCAATGGAATCGGGAGTCGCACGTAAGCAGATTACCGACTGGGAAGCATACAAGAATCATCTGCGTGAACTGATGGGTCAGGAAAACAAACTGACTCGCCAGTTATATGAAACAGCACGTCGCTGCCCGCAACGCGTTGTATTTGCCGAAGGAACTCACCCCAACATGCTGAAAGCTGCAGTAGAAGCTAAGGCCGAAGGTATCTGTAACCCAATCCTGTTAGGTAATGAAGAAAGAATAGCTAAGCTTGCCAAAGAACTCGACCTGAATCTGGATGGAATAGAAATCGTAAATCTCCGTCACGACCGTGAAGCAGAACGCCGCGAACGTTACGCACGCATACTGTGTGAAAAACGTGCCCGCGAAGGAGCAAACTTTGCCGAAGCAAACGACAAGATGTTCGAACGTAACTATTTCGGTATGATGATGGTGGAAACAGGAGAAGCCGATGCATTTGTTACAGGTCTGTACACCAAATATTCAAATACTATCAAGGTAGCCAAGGAAGTTATCGGTATACAGCCGGGATACAACCATTTCGGAACAATGCACATCCTGAATTCCAAGAAAGGAACATATTTCATCGCTGATACATTGATCAACCGTCATCCGGATACCGATACACTCATCGACATAGCAAAATTGTCAGTAAAGGCAGTACGTTTCTTCAATCAGGAACCGGTTATGGCCATGCTTTCATACTCTAACTTTGGTTCAGATACTGAAGGAAGCCCGGCAAAAGTACACGAAGCAATAAACTACATGCACAATGAATATCCGGAACTTGCTATCGACGGAGAAATGCAGGTAAAATTTGCCTTGAACAATGCATTGCGTGATGAAAAATATCCTTTCACACGCCTGAAAGGAAAAGAAGTCAATACGCTTGTATTCCCTAACTTAAGTTCGGCAAATGCAACTTATCAGCTTATACAAAATATGAGTGAGACAGAGGTTATCGGTCCGATTCAGATGGGATTGAACAAACCTATCCACTTTACCGATATAGAAAGTTCTGTACGTGATATCGTGAATATCACCGCTATTGCCTGCATCGATGCAATAGTAGATAAGAAAAAGAAACAATGTTAAACCCTTTATAAAAGGAAAAGCTGAAATCAGAAAATGAAGTAATTCTTCTGTGAATTTTAATTCGTCATTTTCCCGATTTCAGCTTTTCCTTTTTTATCCATAAACAAAAGCTATGAGAAAACCACTAACAAAAACCCAAAGTGTCATACTTACCCTGTTTTGGGCAGCTCTTTGTTTTGTAGTCCTGACTTCTTCTCCACGTATTGACGGACCGCTTATCACAATGCTTCTCATTTCAGGAGCTTTGGTATTTATTCCTATCGCTAAGTCTATGAAAAACAATAAATAATAAGCATTTACACATATTTAATTCACAAAATCAAATATTTTGATATTTTTTCTTTGATTTTATTTATCAAATGTTGCATAAATAAATTTTTATCTATATTTTTGTCACATCAAAAATTGATCAATTTAGAAAATCAAATAATCCAACAACTAAATAGATAATTTATGAATGCAGCTAAAGTATTGGAAGATCTGAAAAGAAGATTTCCTAATGAGCCTGAATATCACCAGGCAGTAGAAGAAGTGTTAGGCACTATCGAAGAAGAATACAACAAACACCCAGAATTCGACAAAGTAAATTTGATTGAACGCTTGTGCATTCCTGATAGAGTTTATCAGTTCCGTGTAACTTGGATGGATGATAAAGGCAATATCCAGACTAATATGGGTTATCGCGTTCAGCACAACAATGCAATCGGCCCGTACAAAGGCGGTATCCGTTTCCATAGTTCTGTAAACTTAGGTATCTTGAAATTCCTTGCTTTCGAGCAGACATTCAAAAACTCTCTGACAACACTTCCTATGGGTGGTGGTAAGGGTGGTTCTGACTTCTCTCCACGTGGTAAGTCAAATGCAGAAGTAATGCGTTTCTGCCAGGCGTTTATGTTGGAGTTATGGCGTCATATCGGTCCTGAAACAGACGTTCCAGCCGGAGATATCGGTGTTGGTGGTCGTGAAGTAGGTTTCATGTTCGGTATGTACAAGAAGCTGACTCATGAATTCACAGGTACATTCACTGGTAAAGGTCGCGAATTCGGTGGTTCACTGATTCGTCCTGAGGCTACAGGTTACGGTAACATCTACTTCCTGATGGAAATGCTGAAATCTAAAGGTACTGACCTGAAAGGCAAGACTTGCCTGATCTCCGGTTCTGGTAACGTAGCTCAATACACTGCTGAAAAAGTATTGGAACTGGGTGGTAAAGTACTCACCATGTCTGACTCTGACGGTTATGTTTACGACCCGGCAGGTATCGACCGCGAAAAACTGGATTACATCATGGAACTGAAGAACTTGTACCGTGGCCGTATCCGCGAATACGCAGAAAAGTATGGCTGCAAATATGTAGCAGGTGCTCGTCCATGGAACGAAAAAGCAGATATCGCTCTTCCTTCTGCAACTCAGAATGAAATCAATGGCGACGATGCAAAAGCATTGATTGCAAACGGTGTAATCGCTGTTTCGGAAGGAGCAAACATGCCTTCTACTCCAGAAGCTATCCGTGTATTCCAGGAAGCTAAAATTCTTTATGCTCCGGGTAAAGCTGCTAATGCTGGCGGTGTTTCTGTTTCTGGTTTGGAAATGACTCAGAATTCTATCAAACTGAGCTGGAGTCAGGAAGAAGTAGACGAAAAACTGAAAAGCATCATGAAGAACATTCACGAAGCTTGTGTACAGTATGGTACAGAACCAGACGGTTATATCAACTACGTGAAAGGTGCAAACGTTGCCGGCTTCATGAAAGTTGCCAAAGCTATGATGGCTCAGGGTATTGTATAAACAGATTATCCCTAACATAAAAACAGAAACGTGTGGAATGCGAATAACGTTCCACCCGTTTTTTATATCAGTAAATACTGTTCACAACAAAAAAATCCTCCTTTATTCATAAAGAACAAGAAAGATTTTTTGAATGTTATCAATTCTTTACTCTTTCAAAGACAAAGAATGAGTATCCCAGTTGTAAACAACAGTATATATCGTATTTGTGTTTATGACTTCTCCTTCATCTTTTCCCCAATCACCATTTAATGTATTCGTTTCTGAATCAGAATTTGTCAAAGTCAACTGATAACTGAAAGAAACACCTTCAGAATAGGGAAAATAAGCAATATCTCCATTGTCTAAAGCTACAGTTCTATCTCCAGCAGTCACAGTAAAATCATATTCCTGTAACCAATCCCCGATCACTTCCGACAGATTTAGGCTTACAGCAAATGTAATCGTAGGAACCTGAACTTTCAATCCAGTAGTTTCTCCCTGTTTTACGACAAAAGGAACTTCCGTATAATAAACAGGCTCGCCTTTCTCATCGTTAGTCCAGCCTTTTTCCACTCCATAATTCGGACTATACACTTTCAACATATAGTCATCTGCAGCATCCAATTCGATTTTATTCTGCATTTCTTCAGTAGAAAGTGTGCGAAGCATCTCACCCCCCTTCCACAATTCAACAGTCCAGATTATATCATCAGTTGAACGCGAAGCGACTTCTGCCACAGTTTGCGATTGGACTTCTATACCAGAAACAGACATATAACCTGCCCCAGATAAAACTTCTTTTTGCTGACAACCAATCAGCAAAAAGATTCCACACAATATATAAAGTATATTTCGTTTCATGACTTCATCTTTTATTTATCAAATGCCAAGAAAATATCATCTATTTTCAAAATACTTCCCATATGCACAGTCCAATCGCCAATCACTGGATAAGTTATAGTTGTTCCTAAATCAAAATCACTCTGAGAAAGTGAAGTTTTATTCGAGGCCAAAAACTGCACACATATAGAAGTTGCTTTCTCAAAAGGTTCAGTATAATTAAAATCAACTGTGGCGTGTCCATATTCACCATCTTCTTCCGAAGAGGCAGCAGGTTCATACGTTCCAGTTGCAATTTCCCGATCTCCATTCTTTAAAGACACAACAACCTTGAAAGCATCAGAATTATAGGGCTTATATTTATACCAAAAAGACATCGAAGTTGGACGAGAATCAAAATCATGCCCTTGTATAATACCAGAGTCATAAGTTCCAATAAACAAGCTACCTACCATAGCACCACCGACATAAGTACCCGCAGTATTGGCATAGCCATCACCACATCCCGAAAGATACATCAACGCAGCTTTTGTACCTCCATGAGCATCTTCTGTATAACTGACACAGGATGCAAAGCAACCTTCATACCAAATACCCAAAGCATACGTTCCTCCTTGAGCTTTATCGTTGTTTGTTGCCCACCAAGACGAGCTGGCATTACCTTCTGCATAAGGATGGAAAGTGTAATAAGTTTTATCCTTAGAGGGCCATGTACCCGATTTTTTCTTTTCCTCAATATACCATTCTTCCATATCCGAATTCGGTAACTGTTGCGGAGTTTCCAGCACCACATCCACTGGCTCTGTTTCGATACCCTCACGATAAACAGCACGTATCTGATATTGCTTATCCACAGGATAGTCGTCAAACTGTACCAAGCGATCACAGTCTATCCATTGCTCGTCGCCTTTCTTACGATATTGATATTGAATTTTCTGCGAAATCGTTTCGATATCTCCAGTCTTTATATCACAGCTGTCTACACTAAATTCCTTACACCAGAAGTTTCCCGGATTAGTTACGATAGAGAACTCCGGCTTATTACACTTAAGTGTATAAACCCGATTTACTGTTGCATCTTCACTAGCCCAGCGGTTATTGGCCTTCACATCCACTTCTATTGTTGACGTAACAGTTGCTCCCTTATTCGTCATCAGCTGTGGTAATAAAGAAGTAAAATCCAAAACAGCCTCCGTTGCTCCAACTTCCGGTAAGGAAATACCTAATGCATTTTCAATCGCAGACTTATCTTCAGCACTAGACAACAAATATTCTTTTCCTTGTTCCAATCCAGCAAACTTAGTATCTGCCGAATTAAATTTCAACTTCAACTCCTGCAAGGCAGATGAAAGTTTCAAACGAATAGTTGCCGATTTTTTTTCTGTTTCAGCGAACGAGAGCTCGTTATTCAGAAAACCATCCGATTCCAATTTCGGCTTAGGCATAAACTCTGAAGGTATCGTTTCAGCAATAGAAACCGTTTCCGTTTCAAGTTTCTCAATAGAAATACCTACTCCCGATGAAATTTCTGAATCATCCAGACCTAATGTAACCTTTACATGAGTCTTTACTGCAATATTTGCAAACTGCTCCTGATCCGGAATATCATATACGACCTCTTTTCCCGTACCAGATAAACGGCCATGGAAAACCAGCTTCACTGACGAACCTGCACGAAAATAAGCACTCTTTCCTGAATCAGCATCCAGATCGACAGACTCACTGCCTACAGATACTGTTACGAAATAGGATTCATACATCTTGTTCAGACTCTCTCTGTTATAAATGACAGACAACAGAGAATTGGCTACAGAGCAAGATATAGAAGCTGAAGTCATTTCTCCTTTTATCACTTCCCGTGCATTCAAACTTCCTACATAATAGGGAGCATCCAATGCAATCACTGGATTATCACCATACGTAGCAGTCAAATCGTACAGGCCTTCCTGTAATAAAACATATTCCTTACAAGTTCCCTTATAGGCAGATTTATCGGTACCACTATATAGAATCTTCAACTGAAACATTTCTGTCAGCGGATCTTCCAACTCAGAAGGAGCTTTACGTGAATATGCTTTATTATCCTCATCAGTCAAGGTAACAAGCAATCCCGTTTTGCCAGATAAATCAGTTTCCTCATTCTCCTGACACCCTCCCAGTAGCATACATAGCAGCAGCGAGCACAAGCCTCCTATCCACTTCATATATTCAATAACTAATTTATTCATAACCTAATTCAAATTCATCTACCCACAACGTACTGCCGTCGCCAACCTGTCCGATTACTTTCTTTCCATTCTCATCAAAATCACCGCCATACTTACTGGAAGTAGCAACAATCGCGATTTTCGCAGGTTTCGATTCAGTATTACTATACTTAATATCAAACTCAAATTTCGTATATTCAGTAACAGTCTCTGTACCAATAAACTCACCATAAGCTATTTCCTGTCCGGCATCATCCCATAATCTTAAATAAATATGGCATTGATCTGTTTTCAGATTTCCGGGAACAGTACCAGCGTATGTAACAGGCATTGATTTATATTTATAATACCCACTCAGTTTTGTAGGACGGGCTCCAGAATAAGCACGTCCAAACGACGGACCCGACTCAGGTTTTCCTACATTCGTTTTATAAGTCCCGATAAACAAATTACCGGCAGCAGCACCGACCAATAAAATATCTCCGTACGTATACATTTTGGCAGCCTTTCCTTTATAAGCATCACTACCTGTAACAGGTACGGTACTCGACTCCTTATAAATAGTCACTCCCTCATTACCTGTAGCCCAATAAGCCTGTGGATCATCCAGATTATCGGCAACAGGGTTCGGATACCAAGTTTTTCCATCCTGTGTCCAAGTTTCGAAATTCATGTTGGGAAGAGTCACAATCGTTTCCGTCTGGAAAGAATATACATCGCCTTCACTACCTCCGGCCAGTGCCCGTACTTCATAATCCGTACCACTCTGCAACCCCGTAAGTTCAGCAGAATAAGAAGTGCTTCCTGTTTCAGTAATAGCCGAATTATCCAATTTCGTCCATTCCTCATTACCTTTCACACGATATTCCACAGAGATATCAGTTCCAGCACGAAAACTTCCACTGATATAAGCCTTAGTAGCCCATGCATTTACTTTTTCTACAGAAGCGGCTACCGATGATTTCTGTACATCCACCGTCCAGTCGCATATATATCTGCCATTACGGTAAGCCTTAAACACACGTGGACGAGTAAAATCCGTTACTGTTGCCGGATCTGGATCTAATACTGTTTTTGAGCCCTCCAGATTTAATTTTTTAATCTTGATATTCCGGTAATCAGCATCTTCCGTGACATAAATAATAGCAACATGATTATATAAGTCCAATGAAGGAGCAGTACCCGACTGATTCTCCACCTCAATCACACGTTCAATTTCTTGCTTTACAGTCACCCTCCACTGATAATCCTGATAAGTTTTCAACAAGATTCTAACTGGATTCGTAAAATCAATAGCCGTATTGGCATTAGCAGGAAGTTCTGACAGCGAACTAAAACTGAAATTAGGAAAACCATTCGGTTTAATACATGCTGCAACATCCGGAGAGATTGAAGCTTCCGTATTGGCAATCAGTTTCGTAACAGGTAAACTGTCAATAAAAGCATCCTCCCCTATAGTAAGTTCAATAGTACGAGCCTGATTATTGAACACAGCCTCCCCTTGCATTCCTTCCACCTGAAATTCCTGAATTACTCCCTCAATATAAGGGTAAGGAATATCATTTTCTATACACGAAGACATGTTCAGCAATAAAAGAAAAGCAAAGCTATATTTCAAAGCCTTCATTATCATAATCCATCAGTTTAAAAATAGGTACAGATACCTATATTTATCGAAAATATATTAATCTTAAAATCAGCCGAGCTCTGACGGTACGAACCATGTTCTACCTGATTGGTTGTCTGTTCAATCCATTTAAAATCCAAACCGACAACATTAATCGACACCTCGACTGCCATATTGTTCGTAACGAAAGCCGTCAAGCCCGGCGCCGCACCAATCTGTAAACGATGAGAGGTCTGATAGGTACCCGTAGCTTTCTCATCCGACCCGGACAACGTTTTTCCCTGACCATATCCATACGTCAGACGAAGCTCATTGAAAAAGCCAAAAACTTTACTGTTTCCCAGCCCCATATATGTGCGTAAAAATCCGGCAGCAGTATATTCATGCTCCAGATATTTATAATCGCTGATATCGAATGTCAGGTCATCTCCCAAATCCAGATTAATACTACCTATATCCGCATAGGTACGGTTATAATTCAAACGCACACCGGCAGCCATATTATCACGGAAAAAATATCCGGCATATGGACTTACCTTAAAGGTATACCCTTCACCGTTTACATCATCCAATATCAGAAGCTTATAATTATCACCGGTCAATTCTGTATAAGAGAATGTGACACCTCCCATCCACGATCCTTTCGGAACAAATAAGGAGGGCTTTATATTACGATCATAACCTTTTCGTGCGTAGACCGAAGTTACGCACAAAAAGGTTAATAATAAAATGAAATATTTCTTCATGCAAACATTAATAGTATGACAATTCAAAATCATCTACCCAAAGGGTACTGCCAATCGCCAGCTGACCAATTACATTCATTCCGTCAAAATATCCACCATAACGGCTAGAAGTTGCTACAATTGCAATCTTATCAGGACGTTTGTTTGTTACTGTATATTCTATAGGAATTTCAAAATGTGTGTATTCTGAAACAGTTTCATTTGTTATGAAATGTCCTTCGCCGATAGTTTCACCTCCCGACCATAACTGAATATAAATATCACACTCATCTTTTTCCAATTTTTCAGACGGAACACTTCCATCAGACATTGTTGCCCCCGGCTGATATTTAAAGTACCCTGACAACTTAGTCGGACGAGCTCCTGAATAATCTCTACCAAATGTTACACTTGAAGCAGGATCTTGGGCATTTGTTTTATAGCTTCCAATAAAAATATTCCCTGCGGCTTTTACTTTTACAAAAACAAACATAGTAACTTCTACAGTCTGCAACTGAGCAGCCAACCCACTATAAGAGTCACTGACTCCTACACTATTAGAGTTTCCTCCTAAAGTCACACCCTCATTTCCAGTTGACCAATAACTATTAGAAGCATCAGCATTCGGATACCAGTCCTTTTCATTCTGACTCCATGTATCAAAGTTCAGGTTCGGAATTTCCACATACGATTCTGTAGTAAACGTACAAGTTTCACCTGCTTTATCTCCACACAAAATGTAATATTCGTACTCCGTACCGAAATCTAGCGGGGCAACCTTTGCTGAATAGTTCTTGGTGCCTTCTTCCTGAACAGCTTCAATTGTAGTCCATTCAGCATCGGCTTTCTTCTTGTAACGGAACTGTACCGGAGAAGTAATTTCCGCTAAATTACAAGAACCCGACAAATAAGCAAACTGTCCCCAAACCTTAGAAGCATCGTTCTTAATATCGCTGGTTACCATATCAGCACTTTCCTGCTTGGTAGGTACTTTTACTGTTACGTCGTACTGATGAATAGTCTGGTCTACAGATATATCGAATCCGGCATTACCTTCCGTAATATCCAGATTTACTTTATAGTGATAAGCAGCTTCCGCTTTCGAAGTGATTTCCTGAGAGAAAGACTTTCCATTACCGAAATCAACTTTTACAGTCAAAGGCTGACCAGCTTTTACATAAGCAGCACGTGCTTCATCTTCTACAAATGGAATGCTCAGCGCATCAGCACCTTCTATATAACATGTATAACCAGCAAAAGTAGATTTAAAAGTTTCCGAACAATTTACAGAAACCATTGTCTGAGCCAGCTTACAAGTAATGTTTACATTCTTTGCCTTATTGGCTTCGATTACTACATCTTTTTGTCCTGCATAATAAGGCTGAGCATCAAAGCCCTGAGTTTCCATATTCTTGTCGGCTGAATATGCCTTGATGGTATATGTAGCAACAGGCAATATCACATCATCTAAGTTTCTCCAATCGTCGGCATGCTGTACTACAGCATTCGACTCATCTAATATATCGACAGCTATTGCTTCCGATTCAGTTATGTCAGCACGAGTTTCTACACCCTTATTAACATCAATGGAAGACAGCTGGAGATAACCATATCCTTTGGCTTCATCTATTTCTGACTGGCAGGAAGAAATCAGTCCTACACCCAGAAATAATCCTATCATTATATTTGTTAATTTCATAAACTCTTACTCTCCTTTCTTTGGATTTACAATAACTGTAATATCTCCGTCATTAGTATTTACTCCATCTGAAACTGCCAAATTGAACGTACTGCTTCCAGATGTTACCACCTTTGGAATCAAAACTAACAATCCTCCCAACTTAAAGATAAACTTTGTACAAGTTCCAGCATGTAGCTGAATGTACTCCTCTCCTGTTACAAGTCCTAAACCTATGATCTTTTCCTTTAGTCCATCATCCATATTACAGATGTCAAATGTTTTCGGTAAGCCTACCCCGCCTAACATAGCTGCAATCTCACCCGAAATAGTCACATTCAGATGTTTAATACCATTAGGAGCTAAGATGTGAACATCCTGCAAACCTGCAATATCAGAATCACCATGGGTACAAGTATAAGTAGCAGGCAATCCTTTGAATGTGATAGAAGCTTCCGGTTCTTCACCACCACCTTCACCCGGGTTTTCCGGACCTTCATAAATAATATTACCTACAGGGATTTTAATTGTTTCACCCACTTCAGTGAATGTCAGGTCAACTATAATACCGATAGAAATATAAGAATCTGTAGAACCGTCTTCTGTCAGTTGAATATTAAAAGAATCTCCACCAGCCAAATAAGATTCGCTACCCTCTGCATCAGAAGGCTTCTGAATAGTTACTTTCAATTCAATAAAATTACCTTCTACAGAAGTTGCCTTGATAGAAGCATTCAGGCTGTTCTGGCGTTCAGGAACCTGAAAATAATATTTCTTACCAAGAGAACTCTTATCGAATATTTGGGTGGCACCATCTCTATTATCAACTATTACTGAATAATCATCTTTAAAAGCTTCTTCAAACGAGCTTGTCAAACCTATTGATACTTCAACACATGCCAGTTTACAAGTCAGATCAACATTTGTAGCAATACCCTTCTTTACAGAGAAAGTCTGTTCCCCTTTAAAATAAGGACGCTCGGATACTGTTACATTTTCACCTTCGTAATTGTAAGCAGTTACAGCATAGCTTCCTTCACCCAAAGGAAGAACTACCTTACCGTTTTCGTTCTTCAATTCACTGACTTTACCTCTGGCTGCTTCTTCCTGAGTTTCAGTATTTGTTACAACCAGTGTATAATTGTCTACATTTACATCTTCTTCATTAAAGCTTCCGGTAGTAGTTCCGCCGTCTACAGTTTCTCCGGCACGACTTATTGTTACTCCGTTATAAATAGATGCCAGGTCAAGCTCCAGTGTACCGGCATTTTCTCCGGCTCCTCCTTTACCCAAAAGTTCATCACGCATTTCGCAAGATGACAAACTTACAATAAGGCCTAAAAGCCATATTAAACTCTTATATTTTTTCATTTTATTCGTATTTTATCTTAATTTGGAATGTAATCACCCGGGATATTAACAGTAACATCTTCTTCTGTTACCCCACCATCAACAGTAATAGTCAAGCCCAGCTTACCTCCTGCAATAGCTGTTTTATTCGGCTTGATAGTCAAAGTATAAGAATAGCAAGGTTTCAAATCGATTACCTTAGAAGTATCGAAACCATCAACAGATACAGGTTCACCATTTTTATCGATTAAAGAGAAGGACAAAGTAGCATTTGTACCTTCATCACCGGTTTTCAGATAAAGCTGCTGACCTTCATTCGACTTGTTCATAGTCCAAGCCTCATCCATATAGTCGGTCTTTACAGTAACGGTACAATCCTGGAAGTAATCTTCGAATGCATCGTTATCACCATTTCCTTTATAAACCAAAGTAATTCTGGCATTGGCAGGTTTACAAAGAATAGAAACAGTTTTTTTATCACCTTGAGATACCGTAAATGTCTGACTACCCTTTACGTACAGTTTGTCGTAACCAGCAGCAACATCCTCTCCATAATAAGCGGTCAGTGTATAAGAAACACCAAAATCAACTTTCTGTTCTACATCCAAATCTCCATAAAGCTGATCTGTATAAACAGGTTCTTCTCCTTTATATAGAGATACCTTATAATTGTTTACGTTACGGTAAGCGCTCTCATCTACAGCGCGACTATAAGACAGATTGGTCGACAAATCAACCATGATACTGCCTTGCCCTGAAACACTCTCCTTTCCTTCTTCACCCGAGCAACTGCCTAAAAAAGCCAGTAACATTACAGAAGAAAGAACTTTTAAATAGTTTTTCATTTTCATTCAATTAGTAATTTTATTTTTTCGGGGCACAAAGTAATAGAATTTTCAGCTTATCGAAAAGGTCTGTTTTTTTATTTTTGTTCTATTTTTTATCTTTCCATACTTATACCATATCATAAAGTATCGAAACTCATATATTTTACTAATATTGTTTTAGTCTATTTTTCATAAATACAGTATAAAAATTAAGATGGAATTAGCTTCCAGCCTGCTTTTTTTGTTGTATATTTGCCACGTCAACGATAATTAAAAAGAAACATGAATTTTAAAAACATTTTAATCGGAATCACCTTATCCTTATCCACAATATCCTGCATTCAGGATGAAGCATTAAATGTAGAAGCGGCAATAGACGGATGCAGTGGAGCAAATATCCAATTAATAAACATCAATGAAATAAGCAGAGAAATCGAGATCTTCGTTTTCGAAGGCTCTAATATAGCAGCTCAGGAATTGAATTTCACTCTCCCTGACGGGGCTACCATCAGTCCAGACCAATCTCAAAGCAAGGACAATCCACCTTACTACGATTTCAGCACTGAAAAAGAGCGTACCTTCACTGTCACATCCGAAGATGGAAGTAACAAGGCAACTTACACAGTTAATCTATACACAATAGAGCTGCCTTTAAAATATTCATTCGAAAACTTAAGAGAAATCAATCCATATCATGTATTATACCTGACTGATGTAAATGGTATCATGCAATGGGCAAGTGGTAATCAGGGATATAATTTATGCGGCATGGCAACCAATGCCATACAATATCCGACATCACAGGCTGACGGAGGAGTAGAAGGCAAATGTGTAAAACTAGTTACTCAGTCAACAGGAACCTTCGGTATGAATACCAATCCTAAAATGCCGATTGCAGCCGGAAATCTCTTTATCGGCTCTTTCAACATGACTTATGCTATCATTGCTCCACGACAAGCAACTCAGTTCGGCTTCCCCTTCACACGGAAACCTCTGAAAATGTCGGGATACTACAAATATAAACCGGGAGCAACATTGACAGACCAGAACGGAAATGTCATTTCAGGAAAAACCGATACCGGTGATATCTATGCCGTGCTTTATGAAGCGCCCAACAGTGACTTCTCACTGGATGGTGACTTATTTACGGAAGGCAACGAGAAGGCAAAGAACATTGTTTCAATGGCACGTATAGACAAAACAGAAGCAACCGACCAGTGGACCAGATTTGATCTGGACTTCAAGCTCCAAAATGGTAAAACCATTAATGAAGATAATCTGAAAGCTGGTAAATATAAACTTGCCATTGTCTTCTCTTCCAGCATTCAGGGAGCCTATTTCGAAGGGGCTATAGGAAGTGAGCTTTGCATTGACGAAGTAGAAATAACTTGTGAATAATACAATTCAATCATCTAGATATTCGAAACAGGAATATGAAAAAATATATATTTATATTAGCCGCGGCACTTACCGCAGGAGCAAATTTGTTACATGCACAGTCTACCGAACATAAAGGTTTGCTATGGTCATCCCTACATGGACTAGATTACGAATTCAAGGCAGGAGTAAATATCGGAGGAACTTCACCGCTTCCTCTTCCAAAAGAGATCAGAAGTTTGGACAGTTACTCACCGGGACTTGCCATAACAATTGAAGGAAACGCAACAAAATGGGTTGATGCTGCCCAGAAATGGGGAATAAGTCTTGGAGTAAGACTTGACAGCAAAGACATGACCACACGTGCTACAGTAAAAAATTACGGAATGGCTATCTTCAACGAGGTAGGCGGAAAAGTAGAAGGACTCTGGACCGGAGGTGTCAAAACCAAAGTCAAGATGTCGTATATCACTATTCCATTGTTGGCAAACTATAAAATCAATAACCGCTGGAAAGTTGTAGCCGGCCCTTATTTCTCATACATGATGGATGGAGATTTTTCAGGAGAAGTTTATGAAGGACATTTGCGCACTCCCGATGCAACGGGAAGCCGCATTGATTTTGAAGGTGACAACTCAGCTGCATATGACTTTTCTGATGAATTACGTCGTTTCCAATGGGGTATTCAGGCTGGAGGAAGTTGGAAAGCTTACAAACACCTCACTGTACACGCCGATTTGACATGGGGACTCAATGACATATTCAAGAAAGACTTCAATACTATTTCTTTTGCCATGTACCCCATTTATCTGAATTTCGGATTTGGCTACGAGTTTTAACCTCGCATAATAGAAATACATATTTTTCAAGCCTCTCATCAAATTTTCAGCTATTGAAGAAAACGTGAGGGCAAACCAAAGATCAGGCTCTTCCCAAAAGAGTTTATTACATTAAGAATCAACCACTTTACTTACTATAAAAAAGGCTCTGTCATTCTCCCAAATACGATTGATAGAGCCTTTTTAGTTTATATCAGATATCTATATTTTAGGAATCACTGCATACTAAAAAAAACATGAGCATAAATTCAAGAAAACTTGCCCAAGAATTGGATAAAACATCAGCATGTTTTTTTATAATTTGTACAAATAAAAAGAGGTGGTAAAGTAATAATACTTCACCACCTCTTCTCTTCTTGTTAAAGATCTAGAAATTACTTATTTATGATTGTTACATCATCAATCAGCAATTTACTGCCTACTGCAGCATTGTAACTAGCTCCATCAGCACTTGCTGAGAAAATAACAGCAAACTTGTACAATTTTGAAGAATCGTAATCTTTTACGTATTCCAAATTCAATTCAAATGGTGCATAAGATTCTACAGCTTTATCATTTGTAAATACAGCTTTAGCTACAATTTTATCAGAAGTGTAAATATTACCACCATTCAAAGTTTCATCTTCACTAGAAACTTCATAAAGTACTGCACTTAAAGAGCATTTATCAGCAACACCAGCCTGCAATTCACCATTTGCATTATAAAATTCAGCACCCGGAGTATATTTATAAAAGCCTGTTACTTTAAGCGGTTGTTTGTCATACATAACACCAAAGCTTGTAGTAGCCATAGGATCTCCTCCTAATGCACCAATAGCATTAAATGTTCCTAAAAATGCTGTAGCTGCTGTTACCTTAGGAACAGGAGTACCGAAAATGTTTCCGCCTTTAGTATCTACAGATTCCAGCAGAAGAGCCTTTTCACCTGCATGTACATCGTCGGTAGAAGGACGTACTGGATATTCTCCTTCATAAGTAATACCACCCAACGCTCCCATTTTTTTAATTAACAGGACAGCATCGTTACAGCAAGCCCATCCATTCAATATAGGACAATCCTGTTCTTCAGGATACATAGTACTACCATAACTCCAGCTTTCAAAATCATAGAAAGAAGCATTACCAGAAATAGAAGCTACATATTCTACTGTTGTTCCATTTTCAGCAGTAACTGTATAAGTTACAGTCTTGCCATTTGAGAAATCCTGTGCTACACCACTTGCAGGAGTAACTGTCGCTTTTTCAGAAACTTCAATAGTCGGAACTAAAGCCGTAAGATATTCAGCTTTTGCAGTATCAGCAACCATGAAAGTAATAGTCTTAGATTCTTCGTTGATAACCACATCACCAACAACCAATGAATCTACAGCTGCAACTTCTTTGTCGAAAACAAAAGAAAGGATCTTAGCTTCACTGCTTTCTGTACCAGAAAGTTTAGTACCAGAATAAGCTACTTTTACAGTATAAGGTACTGGAGATCCCATCAGTTTGACATCATCTATATCCAAATCGAGTTTAAGAGTTTTATCTTCAAAAACTCCATTTGCTTTGATTCCAGCAGACAGCAGCCCTGTTACGTCCATCGAAGAAGTTGCTGTAAAAGTATATTTACCATTTCCAGCATCAGTCAACTGGCAACCACTTACTTCAATATCACCTAGTTGCATTCCACTGAAAGAAAAGTTACTGATTTTTAAATCTACAGTATTTTCTCCAGCATTAGTCACAGAAACAAGCTGAGCAGGAACATTACCAGCAGGAACATCTCCAGTTTCCATTTTCAACGTAACATTCAATGCTCCTTTATAATTACCTGCAACATTAGCACTGACCGGTACTGTTACAGCAGGTTCATCATTATCACTACAAGAAGTGAACAAGCTCACTGTACACAATACAGCAAACAAGTAAAAAAACAAATTCTTTTTCATTTGATACCTTAAAATTTTATTTTTATTAATCGATGCAAAGTAATAACCTTTCAGACGAACTGACAAGGTCTAATTTTAATATTTTTGTTCTATTTTTTAATATCACATTGATAGCTCACATGTAAATCATTAATTTATAAAGTAAAACAGATTATTTAGTCTGCTTATGAATAGTCTATATTTCAAAAAACATATAACTTTGTAGAAAGTTTTAAACGATGGAAAAAGAATTACCCAAAATAGATTTACCGGAAGAATGGATTGTAGGAACAGGCATAAGCAAGGAACTTTTAAGCTTATACACCAATTTTCCCTGCCGGATAAAATCGGAAATTTTCGTTCTGTGTATGAGCGGTGAGGTAGAAGCATCAGTTAACCTGAACCGAATAACTGTACGTGCCAACGATTTTGTGACAATCATGCCCGGAACAATTCTTCAGATACATAGTGTAAAAGGAGAAATGGAGCTATACTTCGGAGGGTTTTCATCGAAATATGTAGAACAGGCTAACTTAAACCGTTCTACAATGAACACTTTATACATCACTTTAGGACGCCCGCTCATTACCCTCCGTCAGGAAGGTGCTGCACTGCTGAAAGATTATCTCTGTTTTTTGATAAAGCTGTATGAATTCTTTAACGAGAATACCCGAAAGTTCATAACTCCACACCTCTATAATAATATACATATAGGTATAGCAGCCATGTACAGCAACCGGGCAAATGAAAACAAAAGTAATTTGTCGAAGAGCGAAATATTATGCAAAAACTTCACTCAGCTGGTCATGCAGAATTACAATAAAACACGTAATGTAGCATGGTATGCCGAAAAGTTAGGAATAACTCAAACACACCTCTGCACTACGGTAAAACAGGCAACGGGAAATACCTGCATGGAAATTATTTCGCGCATGGTTATCATGGATGCAAAGTCGCAACTAAAATCAACAAATCTTTCGATTCAGGAGATCTCAGACTCGCTCAACTTTGCTAACATGTCCTTTTTCGGAAAATATTTTAAAAGATATGTGGGGATGAGCCCGCTGGATTACCGGAATAACGGATAAAATCAAGTAAACTTCTAACTCATTTAATATAAGAAGGGACATTCAGTAAATAGTATAAAATTAGCCAACTAATTCATACACAAAGTGTT
>OMDZ01000568.1_pt1 | contig 21143 bp, 9 predicted proteins | sample 1673641 | NCBI WGS metagenome assembly OMDZ01 (sample SAMEA103958117, study PRJEB25191) | human gut metagenome | biome: human-associated habitat [ENVO:00009003]; feature: intestine environment [ENVO:2100002]; material: feces | place: Germany | collected 2013/2015
ATGGAAGTTCCGGATGAGATGACGACTAGTGCCTTTTTCCCCGGTAATTTTTCACTGGATAATTTCTTGATTTCTCCGCAACCAAATACTAATTTGGTAGGGATGTACAAACTAAATACAGGATTTGCTTTCATGTTCTTTCGTATTTAAAGTTTCACTGGTAACAAATGTAGGAAAATAATAGTTTGCTTGTTTAAGTAATTTGTTAAATTTTACATACTGCCGGATTGTATTCGTTTTCTTTAATTCAGTTTGAGATAGATATGTTTTTCCGAGTATAATCGAAAAAAACTATCTTTGTGGGAAAAGATTCGAGCATGGACGATAAATGACTGGAACGGAAAGCTTATACCGACAAGATTGGCAATTTTGTGGGGACGTTATGTGGAATTTCATATATTGCCCTATAGTTATGCTGAATATTTACAGTTGATGCAGCAACCTGCCGGTCGGGCTTCTTATTGGGTCTATTTACGGAAAGGCGGTTTGCCCGAATTGTACAACTTGCCCACTGTCGAGTCAGAAAAACAATACGTCGCTTCTGTGAAAGATACGATTTTGTTGCGTGATATAAGCCCGTTCGTGATATAAGGTTATTGGATGATATTTTTATTTATTGGTGAATAATGCGGTCCAATCTGTTTTTCCGTTCTATGTGAATAAATAGTTCGGAAAAGAAATGTACCTTTACATTCAATTGAGAAAAGAATGCTACTATGATTAATACATTAACTTCCTTACGGCTCTTTTTTGCGCTGATGGTTTTCGGGGCGCATTGTTATGTCGTTGATTCCACCTTTTCAACTCATTTCTATAAAGAGGGTTTTGTAGGCGTGAGTTTCTTCTTTATATTGAGTGGTTTTATTATCGCTTATAATTATCAGCAGAAGCTGGTGGAGCGGAAAGTGTCGAAACGCCAGTTTTGGGTGGCACGAATCGCCCGTATCTATCCATTGCATATAGCGACCTTATTGGGAGTGGCCGTGATAGGTAATCTATTGAACCCGATGGGTTGGGGGGAAGGATTGAAACATTTTATTCCTGCGCTGTTCCTTTTGCACCCTTTTGTTCCCCGGATGGATTACTTCTTTTATTTCGACAGTCCTTCCTGGAGTTTGGGGTGTGAGCAGTTGTTTTATTTCTTGTTTCCGTTTTTAGCGTTGCTTTTTGCTAAAAAACAGAAATTGATAGGAGCGCTTTTAGTATGCGCTGTGGTAGTTCCTGTTTTGATGTCAATGACGGATGAGGCGAACATCCGCGGTTATTGGTATGTGAATCCGTTGGCACGTTTCCCCGATTTTCTGGTAGGAATGTTGCTTTATCGGGTTTATGAATGGTGCCGTTCCAAAAAGCTGTCTTTCTTTACAGCGTCATTGCTCGAAGTAGGGGCGGTATGTATCTTCCTGCTGTTTTACATGATTTCAGCGGATTTGGTGCCGAAAGTGTATCGGTACTCCTGTTATTATTGGATGCCGATTTCGTTGGTTCTGTTGATATTCTCTTTGCAGAAAGGATTCCTTTCCCGTATTCTATCCAATAAATATCTGGTCATAGGCGGTGATATCAGTTATAGCTTTTATCTGATTCATTTGTGGATACTGTTTGCTTATGTGCAGTTGGCGCAAACATACGATTGGCATATCAGTCTGTATATCAGTATTCCGCTTATCTTTGCAGTCACTATCGGGCTGAGCCTGCTTTCTTATTATTATTTTGAGAAACCGGCTAACCGCTGGGTAAAACGAATTTTAAACAAACAATAATAACTGGTTCATGGAAAAACAATTATCAGAAAAACTGCCACGCGTTGAGGTGGTGGATGCTTTACGGGGATTTGCAGTCATGGCAATTCTTTTAGTGCATAGTTTGGAACATTTCATCTTTCCGGTTTATCCGGTAGACCAGCCTGCATGGCTGAATATACTGAATGACGGGGTATTCAATGTTACATTTACTTTATTGGCTGGAAAATCGTATGCCATTTTTGCTTTGCTGTTTGGATTTACATTTTATATTCAGTCGGCTAACCAGCAGCGTAAAGGAAAAGATTTTGGTTATCGTTTTCTGTGGCGTTTGCTGTTATTGGTAGCTTTTGCTACGCTGAATGCAGCTTTTTTTCCGGCAGGAGATGTGTTGTTGCTGTTCTCAGTAGTGGGAATCGTATTGTTCGTGGTGCGTAAGTGGAGTGACTGTGCCATACTTGTTACAGCTATTTTGTTTCTATTGCAGCCCGTTGAGTGGTATCATTATATAGTAGGTCTGTTTGATCCTTCTCATACTTTGCCCGATTGGGGAGTGGGCGCGATGTATAAAGAAGTGGCGGAATATACCAAAGAGGGGAACTTGTGGGAGTTTTTGGGTAAGAATATGACCTTTGGTCAGAAAGCCAGTTTATATTGGGCTTTTGGAGCAGGACGTTTCTGGCAGACTGCCGGCTTGTTCTTGATGGGGTTGTATATCGGACGCAAACAATTATTTGTAACTTCCGAAAAACATACTCGTTTTTGGGTGAAGGCTCTTATCATTTCCGCTATCGCTTTTGCTCCGCTTTTCCAACTGAAAGAGCTGATTATGGCTAGTGACAGTGAGCTCATTCGCCAGACTGCCGGAACGGTTTTTGATATGTGGCAGAAGTTTGCTTTTACATTTGTGCTGGTTGCCTCTTTTGTGTTGCTTTATCAACGGAACAGATTCAAGGATTTTGTATCAAATCTTCGTTATTATGGCAAGATGAGTCTGACTAATTATATCACCCAGTCTATTGCCGGAGCTATTATTTATTTTCCCTTCGGACTTTATCTGGCTCCGTATTGTGGGTATACGTTGAGCTTGCTTATTGGTTTTGTACTCTTTTTGTTGCAAGTACAGTTCTGCAAGTGGTGGTTGAAAGGACACAAGCAGGGACCGTTAGAGAGTATTTGGCATAAATGGACCTGGATGTGTTCCAAAAAATGAGGAACTCTGACAGGAGTTGCATATGCTATACAGAAGAGACTGATTCTTGTTTCCCAAGTTTCCCGAATATCATAAAAAGGATATCAGTTCAGGATTATAATCAATTGTTTTTGCCTTCTATCTGAATTTGAATAGCTTGTCCTGTACGTTGCAGACATTCTATAAAAATAGAAAGATGATTGGTTTTCTGCATCAACTCACATATAATTTCCTTTTCTTCTGTGCACCAAGGTTCATAAGCACGTGGGAAAGTTTCACGTTGTTTACGGATATAAGGTGGAAGGACTGTTTTCTGAATACCTAACTTTTGGACTTTTTGTTTTATACGGCAAATATCTTCTTCTGTACAATCATTAAAAGATTCTTTTGTAAAGAACCCCGGATGTTTTTGGTCAATGTCAAGATAGATTGTAGTCTTAGATAGGGATTGAAAGGTTTTCTCTCTGCTTTCTAGTTCTTTTATTAGATTGTTGATGTATTCATCGGCTTGAAAAGATGATACAATGATGGAACATTCGTGGCGGGAGTATTCTTTGTGGCGATTGGCAGACAACCAGTTGAAAGAGCCTTCGATTAATGTATGGTTATCAATAGCCAACGATTTATTGTGGATACCTTTTACTTCAATGAGGGTTACACCACTTTCTATCAATGCGTTCCGCCCATCCTTGGCATGACTGAGTAAATGTTTATTTTTCATATCATAATCTAGGGACGAATCGGTGTAGATTGTGACATCAACTCCTCGTTGAACCGTATGCCGTATCAACGGAATCAGCTGGTCGTTTTCTATGGCATGGATAGATATGAATGGAGATACAATCAGCAGGCGGCGTCTTGCTTTCTCAAAAGCCTGACGAAGAGTCTGAACATGCTCTTCTGTGGTGGACAGACGAAGGGTGGGGTGGTAGGTGCACAGTGGGATTTCCTGTTGGTAAATAAAGTTGTTGGAAATCTCGTTGGATGGAGCATCGAAAAGCCATTTAGCCATATTCCCTGCCGGAGTATTTTCTTCCGGATGGAAAATATTCATGTTGCCAAAAACAATGAAATGATGCTGGGCGCGTGATATCGCTACATTGAGCATATTGTATTTTCCATCACGCTCCATAAAAAGAGAATGGTCTTCAGGAGAGTTGACTGTTGAAAAAAGAACAATCGGACATTGGGCACCTTGCAAGGAATGTACTGTGCCGATAATCATCTCTTTATATTTCTCATTTCCTGATATTTTTTGTATTTGATGCCGTATTTCGGCCTCTTGGGCTTTGAAAGGAGTTACTACGGCTACAATTTCATGAATAGGCTTTTTATAGGTCTTTTCCAAATTATCTTTTTCCAGCTCCAGCCAACAGACAATGGCTTCCGCTTCAGCCCGGTTGAGGCGGCTTCCTGTTTTTCCGGGGCTGCTGTAACTGTTGATGTGTACATATCCTTTAGAGGGGAGGGACTTGTATTTTACTTCGTTACCTTTTTTAGGAAGTAACCTGCCGTGGTAAACATAATCATTGCAATAAGCAATAATGGAATCTACGCATCGTCTGTGTTCGGTCAGAAAAGCTCCTTTTTCACCTTTTACTGTAAAATTACAGCTTTTACGTGCCAGTTTCATTATACTTCCGGAAGAAGAAAGGAAACCGTTGTTCTCCAAGAAACGGTATTTTTCCGAGGACTGGTTGGAAACAATGCCCAGATTCTTTAAATTAATGAATGAATATTCATCAGAAATGGACCATACGGGTTCTATTTGTTGAATATCGCCTACTAAAATCGCTTGTTTGGCCAAACTGAAGGAGGGAACGGCAAGTTCGGGTGAAACTTGTCCGGATTCGTCTACAATCAGCAGGTCTATTCCATTGTATAAGGGAACATCCCATTTTCCGTTCTCCGCATAGGTCATATACTTGGGTAGGGAGTGGAAAGTAGAGATGAAAACAGGCATTACACAAGCCAGACGTTTTAATCTTTGGGTATAGGCTTCCTGTGTACGCTGTTTACCTTCATCGCACTTGCTTAACCGGTGAATAAACTCGGCTTCCCGATAATGTATGGCATACCAGAACATTTGATACCGATAACTGATATCCAGCCTTACTGCCATGTCTTCTGTATAAGGCAAGTTGCCATACTCAGGGTTGGAACTGATCTTTTCGTAACGTTCTTTGAATTCTTCTGTCAAAGCCCACTGTTCTATTACTTTGTCGTAGGAGGGTAATGGCTCATGGAATTTGCGGATAAACTTCTGTAATATATTGTTTTCCTTCCGGTTTCCATATTCTGTTGTTTCGGCAGCTTGGATACAGAAGATAATCTTTTTTTGGAGAGCTTGCATTTCCTTACGGAGGAATTGTTGGCATTTTGTTTCATCTTGATAGGCTTTTCCAAAAAAGTTATTGAAACATTGTAGATAAAAGTTTTTGTATTCCTCTTGACGTTCGGGAGTATCGTATGTTGCTGGAAATCCATCCCCCATGGGGTTGAACATCATTTTGTATTGTTCTTGTAGTTCTTTTTTTCCTGACAGATATAAGCCTAACGTATCTAGTTCGGGTAGCCAGCGGTTGGATAACCGGGGATGTGCCGTGTCATTAGTTGTTTCCGCTTTGAAATCTTTCAGGATATTGGTGATCGCCTGATTATTAGCTGAACTTGCAACTATAATTTCCGGTTCTTCCGGATTGTTTAGGATATTATGGGCAAGTCTGTTTGCTATGACTGTTTGCAGGAAAGTGGTTTTTCCTGTTCCCGGAGGGCCGTTGACGACAAAAATATCAGTACATTCCGGTGTAGTATACATTGCCAGTGTTTCGCGTTGAGATACAGACAAAGGGAAGTCGCCACTCATTTGTGCCCAATGTTCTCGGTTGCAATAAACTTTTCGGGTGGTTGGACTGGGAAGAACGTTGGTTGGTTTGGTCTGTATCAATAAATTCAACAAAGGATGCGGAGTGGTATCGTTATCTTTTAAGAGCTTGTCATATAGTGTGATTATGGGCTGTGCCATATTACGTTCGGAGGCTTTTATGATAATGATTTCTGGATTATCATGGTAATTCATCGTTCTGAAAGTTTTGCCGGTTGCTTTTTTGAAAAGCTGTTCGCATGCTCGCCAATAGGTTTCCCATTCTGTAATTTCTGTATTGAAATCGGATAGTAGTCGGTCTACTTTTGGAAGAGAGGTTATGGTGCGGTCATTGGCTGCATTGGGTTCCAAAAATTTACGAATAAAGATTGGAATTCTGTCTGATTCGTTCTCGCATACGGTTAGTTTACCGTCAGGCAACATGGTGGCAGTAATCAAAAAGGGATATTCCGGTCTTTCTGATTGGGAAGTCCAGCCGTTTTCAAATTCGGGCAAAAGAATGCAAGGAGCAATCATTACTTTTTGTTTTTCATTGCTATCTTCTGCTTTCCAATCAGGGAAAATAACAGGAATACTTTTGAGAGGAACGAATTTAAGTATTTTATCACCGATGTTTAAGGTGATTCGTGCTCCTTTGGGAGCAATGGCTTTGCGTTCTGCATCTTGAAGGCAGGCTTTCCAGTATTTTAGCAAGGTTTGGTCCATTTGTCTTTACGTTTGTGTGATGGAATAATGCACAAATATAGAAAAATAGGTGAAAAAAAATATGATAATTGGGGTAACATTCCTGAATTTATAAGTTTTATTTGGAAAATGTTAGAGTAGTCCTTGTTGGCGGTAAATGAATTGGAATAAAACGGGATAATTGTAATATTTTGTGTTGATGAGGCTAAGAAACCGGACTTTATGAAGCAAATGAAGCTAAAATAGACGAAAATTTATCTGTTTGGGGAGCGTGGATATACTAATTTTGCCAATAAATGAAACTTAAATCTATGATGAAAAGACTTGTTAATTTATTGGTTGCTTTTATTCTTTCTGTAAATTGTATTAGCGCCCAGAATCTTACTCGTTGGGTTAATCCGTTTATTGGAACCGGTGCTGTTCAATCTAGTCTTTCTGGGAATAATTATCCGGGAGCTACTGTTCCTTTTGGTATGGTGCAGTTGAGTCCCGACACTCGTGAAGCTCCTGATTGGGCGCAAGCTTCAGGATATGATTATAATGATTCTATTATTTATGGTTTCAGTCATACGCGTTTAAGCGGAACCGGTGCTTCTGATTTTATAGATATACTTCTATTTCCTACCATCAGTGATAAAAGGAAATCGACTTTCACTCATCAACACGAACAGGCGCGTCCGGGCTATTATCAGGTATTATTGAAAGATGAGAAGATTCAAGCGGAGTTGACGGCTTCTGTACACGTAGGAGTGCATCGCTATACCTGTTCTGATGGTGACCAGTTGAAATTATGGTTGGATTTGGACCACTCGGCAAATAAGGGGAGTTGGAACCGCCGGATTATTCAATCACAACTCCGCATGGTTTCTCCTACCGTAGTAGAGGGATATCGTATTATTACGGGATGGGCAAAGCTGAGAAAGATTTATTTTCATCTTGAATTTTCCCAACCGATCCTATCCAATCAGTTATATGATGGCAATCGGATGTATGAGAATACTCCTGTCATTAATGGTACGGAACTGCGTGGATTGTTTTGCTTCGATAAGAAGTGGAATAAAGAATTGATATGTAAAGTCGCTTTATCTCCGGTTTCCATTGAAAATGCCCGGTTGAATATGGCAACTGAGGTCCCCGGATGGGACTTTGAATATATTGCTCGTGCTGCCGAAACTAGTTGGGAGAAAGAATTGAAGAAGATTATCATTCAAGGTACCGATTTGCAGAAAAAGATTTTTTATACGGCTTTATATCACACTATGGTACAACCCAATACGATGAGTGATGTTAATGGTGAATATATGGCATCCGATTACGTCACTCGTTCTGTGGCAAAAGGGGAGGTGCATTATTCTACTTTTTCTTTATGGGATACTTTCAGGGCCGCCCATCCACTTTATACTTTGATACACACGCACCGCATTCCCGATTTTGTTAAGAGCATGATGAGGCAATACGATTATTATGGCTATTTGCCTGTATGGCAATTATGGGGACAGGATAATTATTGTATGATTGGCAACCACTCCATTCCTGTCATTGTGGATGCTGTTCTGAAGGGTGTTGCCGGGGTGGATGAAGAGAAAGCCTATGAAGCGGTTTTTAATAGTTCTATCGTGTCTCATCCGAACTCTCCTTTTGAAGTATGGGAGAAATATGGATATATGCCGGAGAATATTCAGACACAATCTGTTTCTATTACTTTGGAGCAGGCTTTTGATGATTGGTGTGTCGCACAGTTGGCTAAGCGATTGGGAAAAGAAAAGGATTATAATCATTTTATGAAACGATCTGCTTTCTATCGGAATTTGTTCAATTCTAAAACCGGGTTCTTCCAGCCTAAGAATGATAAGGGTGAGTGGATTGAGCCATTTGACCCTTATAAGTATGGGGCGAATGGAGGTTATCCTTTTACTGAAGGGAATGCTTGGCAATACTTTTGGTATGTACCCCAGAATATCCCCGATTTGATTTCACTGACAGGGGGGAACAAAGCCTTTGTCGCAAAGTTGGATACATTCTTTACGGTTAGCTACCAAAGTGGTGCATTGAATGACAATGCTTCCGGTTTTGTAGGACAGTATGCGCATGGTAATGAACCGAGTCATCATGTGGCTTATCTGTATGCTTGTGCGGGGGAACCTTGGAAAACACAGAAATACGTGGCGTATATCATGAATGAACTGTATAACGATTCTTCTTCAGGTTATGCCGGAAATGATGATTGTGGAGAGATGTCTGCTTGGTATGTGTTTGGAGCACTTGGCTTTTATCCGGTAAATCCGGTAAGTGGGGAGTACGTTATTGGTACTCCTATGTTGGAAGAAGCTGTCATTCAGTTACCCGGTAGAAAGACTTTTACGGTAAAAGCTCCGCGTAAGGAGGACAATGAGGTTTATATCTGTTCCATGAAACTGAATGGTGAAAAATATACGAAGAATTATATTACTCATCAGGATATCATGAAGGGCGGAATATTGGAGTTTGTTATGACTGCCTCACTGGGAAAATGATAACAAATGGTGAAGTGTTGGAATTTGTGCCGGGAAAGATTTCTAAATGTTGAATAACTCCCTTTTATAGGTTACGATTGAAGCAAAAGAGTCTAAAAATGGCGAGTTTTTCTCTACCTAATGGGAGAGGTATATCTACTTTTGTTTCAGAAGAAACTATTAATCATGAAAAATATGAAACATTTTAAGACTTATTTAGCAGCAATGGCTTTGGCCCTTTCCGGATGCCAGAGTGCAACTGATTCCTGTGAAACTACAGAATTGTGGTATGCCCAACCGGCAAAAGTTTGGATGGAATCTTTACCTATCGGTAATGGGCGTTTGGGAGCTATGACTTATGGTGGAATAGAGGAAGAGAAACTGGCATTGAATGAATCGACAATGTGGTCCGGCCAGTACAATGAGAACCAGAATAAACCTTTCGGACGAGAGAAAATGAACCAGCTCAGAAAGTTGTTTTTTGAGGGAAAACTATCGGAAGGAAACCGTATAGCCGGAGATAATCTTCATGGTAACCAGACTTCTTTCGGAACTCATCTTCCCATTGGAGATTTGAAGATGCAATTCATTTACCCCGAAGGTAAAGTGACCGACTACCGCCGTTCGTTAAGCTTGGATGAGGCTGTCAGCAGCGTTTCTTTCAACTCCGGTGGTGTGAACTATAAACGTGAGTATTTTGCTACAAACCCGGATAATGTTCTCGTACTCCGCTTGACCGCTGATAAGCAAAAGTCCATTACTATGAACATGGGATTGGATTTGATGCGTCAAGCTGATCTTTCTGTAGAAAATAACCAATTGGTGTTTACCGGAAAAGTAGATTTTCCTTTGCATGGTCCGGGCGGAGTCTGTTTTGAAGGAAGAATAGCCGTTTTGGCCGATAACGGAGAGGTAAAGATGGAACAGTCTGGGGTAAGTATCAAAGAAGCTGATGCCGTGACTTTGATTGTCGATGTGCGTACGGATTATAAAAGTCCTGATTACAAGACTCTTTGTGCTGACGGTGTGGAGAAGGCTGCAGCTAAATCTTATGATGAATTGAAGCAGGCGCATATAAAGGATTATAATACGTTGTACAATCGTGTTTCTATCCATTTCGGGCAAGACGCTAACCGGGCGATGCCTACGGATGTCCGTTGGAAACAAGTGAAGGAAGGCAAGACCGATACCGGACTGGATGCCTTGTTCTTCCAGTATGGTCGTTACCTTACCATTGCCAGTTCGCGCGAGAACTCTCCCCTGCCCATAGCTTTGCAAGGTTTCTTTAATGATAACAAGGCTTGTAATATGGGGTGGACGAATGATTATCATTTGGATATCAATACTGAACAGAATTATTGGGCAGCCAATGTCGGTAATCTTGCCGAATGTAATGCCCCCCTCTTTACCTATATAAAGGATTTAGCTCATCACGGTGCGAAGACTGCTGAAGTGGTTTACGGATGTAAAGGCTGGACTGCCCATACCACCGCTAATGTTTGGGGATATACTCCCGCATCCAGCACGATTATTTGGGGACTGTTTCCTATGGCAGGCTCATGGATTGCTTCTCATCTTTGGACACAATACGAATTTACACAAGATAAGCAATACCTGGCCGAAACTGCCTATCCGCTTTTGAAAGGTAATGCACAGTTCATTTTGGATTTCTTGGCAAAAGACCCGAAGAGTGGTTATCTGATGACAGGGCCGAGCATCTCACCCGAAAACTGGTTCCGTACAGCAGGTGGTGAAGAAATGGTTGCTTCCATGATGCCTGCCTGTGACCGTGAGCTGGCCTACGAGATCTTGTCGAATTGTGTCTGGGCTTCAGAAATATTAGATACAGACCGTGAGTTTGCCGATAGCCTGCGTACCGCTATCGCCCAGCTTCCTCCTATCCAGTTACGTGCCAATGGTGCTATCCGTGAGTGGTTTGAAGATTTTGAAGAAGCGCATCCCAATCATCGTCATACTTCCCATCTGCTAGCTTTGTATCCTTTTTCCCAGATCACTTTGGAGAAGACTCCCGAATTGGCGGAAGCTGCCCGTAAGACTATCGAGAATCGTTTGTCTGCCGAAAACTGGGAAGATACAGAATGGAGCCGTGCCAATATGATTTGTATGTATGCTCGGTTGAAAGATGCGCAGGAAGCATATAAGAGTGTCCAATTATTACAGGGCAAGCTTTCACGTGAAAATTTAATGACTGTATCTCCTGGTGGCATTGCTGGTGCGGAAGGTGATATTTATTCGTTTGATGGGAATCCCGCCGGTACAGCTGGTATGGCAGAAATGCTCATACAGAATCATGAGGGTTATGTAGAATTCTTACCCTGTTTGCCTGTTGAATGGAAAGATGGTAGTTTTAAAGGTCTGTGTTTAAAGGGAGGAGCTGAAGCAACTGCTGAATGGACGAATGCTGTCATCAATAAAGCTTCTTTAAAAGCTACTGCTGATCAGGTTTTAAAAGTGAAAATTCCTCAAGGGAAAAAATATAGAGTGCTTTTAAATGGTAAGGAGGCAATTGCAAATCCTGATGCAAAGGGTTTAATAACGGTGGATATGAAACGTGGAGATTTGCTGGAGTTATTGTAAAAAAACAGGCTGCTTTGCATAGCTTGATTGAGGATTACATCTTAGTATATTGAGGTGTAGTCCTCGTTTTATGATAAGACAACCTGCAAAGTGATGAAATAGTAATATTGTCCATGTTCTCAGTAATTTTTTCTATTCTTTAAGTCCTTGAATCCTTGTTACTTTGCATTATAAAACTAACTAATATATGATATTCATGAAAACACAATCTAATTTTTATCTATTTCTTATCGCTTTGATTTCTGCTATGGGAGGTTTCCTGTTTGGATATGACTGGGTGGTAATCGGAGGAGCAAAACCTTTTTATGAACAATACTTTGGTATAGCAAATGATCCTGTCATGCAGGGGTGGGCAATGAGCAGTGCTTTGATTGGCTGTTTGTTTGGGGCACTAAGTGCCGGTAAGCTGAGTGACCGTTTGGGACGTAAGCCGATTTTGATTTTGGCAGCAGGACTGTTTATCTGTACGGCTGTCGGTACAGGGGCTGTTCATTCTTTTACTTTCTTTAATGTATTTCGTTTGGTAGGGGGCTTTGCTATAGGGATTGCTTCTAGTTTGTCACCTATGTATATAGCAGAAATTGCTCCGGCGCATCTGCGTGGACGGTTTGTGTCCATCAATCAGTTGACGGTAGTATTAGGTATCTTGACTTCTCAGATTGTAAATTGGCAAATAGCTGAGCCTGTGGCATTAGGAGCTACTCATGAAATGATCCGTGAATCATGGAACGGACAGATGGGATGGCGCTGGATGTTTTGGGCAATGACTGTCCCGGCCGCCTTGTTCTTTGTTTTTAGTTTTATATTACCGGAAAGTCCTCGTTGGTTAGCCTCTTCGGGAAAACGGGAGGCGGCACTCAAGGTTTTTACCCGTATGGGAGGAAAGGAATATGCTGTTACCGAGTTGGCTGCTATAGAAGCTGTTTCAGCCTGCCAGACGCAAGAAGGAGGCTACCGTCAATTATTAAATCCTGCTATGTATAAAGTGTTGACTATAGGTGTTGTTATGGCTATTTTGCAGCAATGGTGTGGCATTAATGTTATTTTTAACTATGCACAGGAAATATTTATGGCAGCAGGTTATGGCGTGTCTGATGTTTTGATGAATATTGTGGTGACCGGTATTACGAATGTCATATTTACTATTCTAGCTATGTTTGTGGTAGACCGCTGGGGACGTAAGGCATTGACATTGATCGGATCATTTGGCTTGGCAGTAATTTATACCTTTATGGGAGCCGCTTATTATTTTCATATCACAGGAGTTGTTCTATTGATTATTGTCGTGATGGCCATTGCTTGTTATGCCATGACTTTGGCTACAGTGATGTGGGTCATTATCTCAGAGATTTTCCCGAATCGTATTCGTGGAGTTGCTATGTCTGTTTGCACTTTCGCTTTGTGGGCGGCTTGTTTTATACTTACCTATACTTTCCCAATGCTGAATAGTGGTTTGGGAGCTGCCGGAACATTCTGGTTGTATGGATTGATTTGCCTGGCTGGAGGAATATTTGTTGTGTTCCGTTTGCCGGAAACCAAAGGGAAGAGCTTGGAAGAAATTGAAAAAGAATTAGTGAAATAACAATATTTATTATGGAGAAAATAACTCAATATTTAATTCAAAGTACCGTTCATGGCAGTGAGGTGCGTGCATGGGAGGAAGATATCATGCTTCCTACTTATGAGATAGGAAAGGAAGAGAAGAATCCTATTTTTCTTGAAAAAAGGGTTTATCAGGGAAGTTCCGGATCAGTCTATCCTTATCCGGTGGTAGAGAAGATTTCAGATAAAAAAGTAGACAAGAGGTATCATGCATTATTTATCGAGAATGAATACATCAAGGTGATGATACTTCCCGAGCTGGGTGGTCGTATACACATGGCTTATGATAAGGTGAAAAGACGTCATTTTGTTTATTACAATCAAGTAGTGAAACCGGCATTGGTGGGATTGACAGGACCTTGGATTTCTGGAGGCATCGAATTTAACTGGCCTCAGCATCACCGTCCTTCTACTTTTTTGCCTACTGATTTTTTGATAGAGGAAAATGCGGATGGCAGTAAGACAGTATGGTGCAATGAAGTGGAGAGAATGTTCCGCACCAAAGGTATGCAGGGATTTACGCTTTATCCGGGCAAAGCTTATATAGAAATAAAAGTGAAGATTTATAATCGTACGTCTTTCCCTCAGACTTTTTTGTGGTGGGCCAATCCTGCAGTAGTAGTCAATGACCATTATCATTCGGTATTTCCACCTGATGTGAATGCGGTGTTCGATCATGGCAAGCGCGATGTTTCTTCTTTTCCTATTGCTACAGGAGTTTATTATAAACAGGATTATTCTGCTGGGGTGGATATCTCTAAATATAAAAATATTCCGGTTCCTACATCATATATGGCTATCAAGTCTAAATATGATTTTGTAGGTGGTTATGAAGAAGATGCCCATGGCGGTCTGCTGCATGTGGCCGATCATCATGTTTCTCCGGGAAAGAAACAATGGACATGGGGGAATGGTGATTTCGGTAAGGCGTGGGATCGCAATCTGACCGATGAGGATGGACCTTACATTGAGCTGATGACCGGTATGTATACGGATAACCAACCGGACTTTACTTGGTTACAGCCCTATGAGGAAAAATCATGGGTACAGTATTTTATGCCTTATAGTGAAGTGGGTTATGTAAAGAATGCAACTAAAGATGCTTTGCTGAATTTGGAAATAAAGGAAGGTAAAGCCCGTTTGGTGCTTTATACTACGGGAGTGAATAGTGGAGTACGTATTATAGTAAAAGCTATTAAAGGCACTGTTTTATTGGATAAGACTACACAAATTTCGCCATCAGAACCGTTTATTACGACTTTTGCGGCAGAAGGACTAAAAGAAGAGGAGGTATGTGTAGAGGTTCGTGATAAGGAAGGACAAATTTTGCTTTCTTATCAAGCGGATAAGCCGGAAATCAAGCCGGTTCCTGATCCTGCTAAAGCTGCTAAAGATCCTCAAGATATTGCTTCTGTCGAACAACTGTTTTTGACCGGACTACATTTGGAACAATATCGCCATGCTACTTATAATCCGATGGATTATTATATGGAAGCATTAAGACGTGAACCGGGAGATGTACGTTGTAACAATGCGGTAGGGTTATTGTTGATGCGTAAAGGACAATTTGCAATGGCGGAGAGCTATTTCCGGAAAGCGGTGGAAACCTTGACTGAACGTAATCCGAATCCTTATGACGGTGAACCTTATTATAATTGGGGTTGGAGTTGTATGATGCAACAGAAATGGGATGAGGCTTATGATGCTTTCTTTAAGTCGGCATGGAATGCTGCTTGGCAGGATGCGGCTTATTATGCACTAGCACAACTTGACACTCGTAAAGGAAAGTATGAAAGTGCTTTGGACAAGATAGACCGTTCATTGATTCGTAATTGGCATAATCACAAAGCGCGTCAGTTGAAAATTTCCATTCTACGCAAATTGGGTCGTAAAGAGGAAGCTTTGGCGCTCGTAGCCGAATCATTGCAGATAGATCGTTTTAATATGGGATGCCGTTTTGAACATTATTTGTTGACCCGGGATGTGGAAGTGTTGGAGGAAATGAAAAAGTTGATGCGTGGCTGGGCTCACGGATATATAGAATATGCATTGGATTTTGCTGCTGCCGGACTGTACGAGGAAGCTCTTTCTTTGTTGGAATGCTACGTAACCGGAGTTACAGAAGTATATCCTGTCGTTTATTATACAATGGGGTATTTCCATACCTGTAAGGGAGATGAGAGTAAAGCATTGGAATATTATCAGCGAGCAGAAAAGGAAAATCATTCATATTGTTTCCCGAATCGTATAGAAGAAGTATTGATTCTTCAAGATGCCGTACGTTTGAATATTCATGGAGCAAAAGCGGCATATAGTTTAGGAAACTTTTGGTATGCTAACCGTCAGTATGATAATGCTATTGCTTGTTGGGAACATTCGGCTGCTATAGAGCCAACATTCCCTACCGTATGGCGTAATTTATCTTTAGCTTATTATAATAAGCGTAATGATAAACAAAGGGCTTTGGAAACTCTGGAAAAAGCTTATGCATTGGATGAGCACGATTCTCGTATATTAATGGAGTTGGACCAACTTTATAAACGTTTAGGCCGACCTCATACAGAACGTTTGGCTTTTTTGGAAGCACATCTGTCTGAAGTGGAACAGCGTGATGATCTGTCCATTGAGCGTATCACTTTGTATAATCAACTAGGGCGCTATACTGAAGCAAAAGAATTGATTGCCGCACGTAATTTCCATCCATGGGAAGGAGGAGAAGGAAAAATCACCGGACAATATGTATTGTGCCGTATAGAATTAGCAAAGATTGCTTTAAGTGAAAAACGTTATGCCGATGCTTTAGTCCTTTTGGATGAAACGAATGTTTATCCATTTAATTTGGGTGAGGGAAAATTGGCAAATGCTGAAGAGAATGATATCTGGTATTATAAAGGTGAGGCGCTTCGTGGATTGGGAAATGAGCAACAAGCTATAGATTGCTTCACCAAAGCAACCATTGGCTCGTCAGAACCACAACAGGCTTTCTTTTACAATGACCAACAGCCCGACAAGATTTTCTATCAAGGTTTGGCATGGCGTGCATTGGGCAGGGAAGACAAGGCGTGCGGTTGCTTTAACAAATTGATAAAGCATGGTGAAAAGCATTTATTTGACCACTGCCGGATTGATTATTTTGCTGTTTCTCTGCCTGATTTGGCTATTTGGGAAGATGACTTGGATAGACGTAACCGCATTCATTGCAATTATGTGATGGGACTGGGTTGTTTAGGATTGCGTGAAATGGGAAAAGCCATTGATTTTTTGGATAAGGTGCGAGAATTGGATATTAATCATCAAGGTGGACAAATCCATCGTAACTTGTGTGCCGTATGAAAAAAAAGAATATTTTCCTTTTGTTGGTAACATGGTGTCTGTGCGTTTTTGCACAGGCACAAACACCGTCAGCTTATGAATTATCATCCCCAAACGGGCAATTGGCACTTACTATAGAGAATGGAAGGGTATTACAATATTCTTTAAGTTTGGAAGGTAAGCCTGTCATTCATCCCTCTGCTATTTGTATGACGATGGAAAATGGAAATATATGGGGAAAGAATGGTGAAGTGGTAGGAACTTCTACAAGGAGTACTTCCGAGAAGGTTTATCCGGTAGCTGGTAACTATCGTGAATTAACAGACCATTATAATGAACTTTCTTTGAAATTCAAGGATGGTTATTCAGTTATATTCCGGATGTATAATGAAGGAATGGCATATCGTTTTTGTGGAAATCTTCCGGAGCAGGATTCTTTGATTGTAGCTGATGAAGAAGCTTCTTTTAATCTGGGCGATGATCCGGCAGTTATTTTACCCGAAACAACTAATTTTACAGCTTGGGAGTTGAGCAATGTGCTTTACGAGGGCATTTCTAAAATAGAAGAACATAAATATGGTATTACACCAACTTTATTTACAAACAAGATGCAGAATGTGCGTGTTGTGGTGGCTGAATCAGATTTGAATAACTATCCGGGTATGTATCTTCGTAAGGAAGATGGCAAGATGAAAGGTTATTGGGCGGCCTATCCTAAAAAAATAGAGATGGGCAGTTGGGGAAATTTTATTACGGTAGTTAAAGAGAGGGAGAATTATTTAGCACGTACTGCTGGTAATCATGCTTTCCCTTGGCGTATAGCTATTGTAGCCAAGGATGATAAGGAACTACTGACTAATGAAATGATTTACTTACTGGCCAAGCCCCAACAAATAAAGGATACGGATTGGATTCGTCCTGGTAAAGCAACTTGGGAATGGTGGCATTGTGCTATTTTGGAAAAAGCTCCTTTCCCTTCCGGTCATCAAAACCTTTCGACGCAGATGTACAAGTATTATATTGATTTCGCTTCCGAAAACAAGATACCTTATCTGCTGGTCGATGCCGGTTGGAGCAATGTTTTTAATCATGCTGATTTGAATAAGAATATTGATATAAAAGAGGTGATACGCTATGGAAAAGAAAAAAAAGTAGGTGTATGGCTTTGGACTGTTGCTGCTACTTTATTCCAACATCCGCATTGTTATTTGGATTCTATCAGCAAATGGGGTGCTGTTGGGGTAAAAATAGATTTTTTTGATCGTGATGATGCCCAAATAATCCCTCAATATGAAAATCTGGCAAAGGCTTGTGCTGAGCGGCATCTTATGGTGGATTTTCATGGATGCAGCAAGCCTACCGGACTTCATCGGGCATATCCTAATATCCTTTCTTATGAAGCCATGCGATGTGCGGAATGTTTTAAGTGGGATACCACTTCTAATCCGGATTATCAGCTTCAATGTATCTTTGCCCGTATGCTGGGAGGTGGAATTGATTATACTCCGGGTTCGATGCGTAACAGCACATTGGAGAAATTTAAGCCGATCGATCCGGGGTTGCCTAGTTCATTGGGGACTCGTTCACATGAATTGGCCTTGTTTGTTGTACTTTCCGCACCATTTGCCAGTTTATGTGATTCTCCGGATGAGTATCGTAAGTATCCTGATATTTTAAAGTATTTAGCGGAAGTACCGACTTCATGGGATCAGACGATTCCCTTAGCTGCCCGTGTGGGCGAATATGCCGTGTTGGCCAAGCAGAAAGGAAATACTTGGTATATAGGCGGATTGAATGCTTGGGGAGAGAGAACAATTCAGGTGGATTGCTCTTTCCTGCCTCAGGATAAGAAATATACCATTGAAATTTTTCAGGATAAAAAAAGAAGTAACAAGAATGCTAATTTATACGAACATAAAATAATGGATATAGATAATAAGAATATTATTGAAATGTTTATGGCTTCTGGTGGGGGATTTGTAATAGTCATTCGTGAAAAGAAATAGAGGGGCAACCCTCTATTTCTTTTATATTGGCATTATTTATCCTTTTTTTCTTTTATCTTTGACTCGAATTTTGAACAAGCTATGAAAAAGACTTTGCTCATTTTATGTTGTTTGTATGTTGTATTTACATTACAGGCAGTTGATAGGGGATTGTCCAATTTTTATTTTTCTCATATAACGGGTGAGAATGGACTATCACAAAGTAATGTGAAGGCTATCATTCAGGATAGTTACGGGTTTATGTGGTTTGGTACAAAAAATGGTTTGAACCGTTTTGATGGAACTTCTATTGTACAGATGAACTGTGATGACTATGTAGCCGGTACGGGAAACCATAATATTTCTGCTTTGTTTGAAGATAAGGAACGTCAGTTATGGGTAGGAACGGATAGAGGAGTCTATCGTTATAATCCTGCCTTGGATATATTCACGGCAATGAATATGGAAACAGAAGAAGGGGTGAATATGAATAATTGGGTATCTAATATTGTGGCGGATTCTATTGGTAATATTTGGATTGTAATTCCTGATCAGGGAGTTTTTCGCTATAAGGATGAGAAGCTTTATTTTTATGAAGTAACCAACAAAGAGCATTTTAAAACAGAAGCTCCGGATTGTATTTTGGTACGCCCTGATGGTGATGTTTGGGTTGGTACATGGGGAGTCGGACTTTTTCGATATGATAGAAATACGGATAAATTTGAACAATATTGTGTTGATAAAACCGGGCGTTCGTTAAAGGGAAAGAATATTAATTTTATTTGTAATTATGGTGATTGGATTGCAATGGCTATTCATGAAGGGGAACTAATGAAATATAATCCCGGTACGAATCAGCTGGTAAAAATAGATATACCGGAGGCTAACCATACATTTGTACGTAATGTAGCCTGTTTTGACAATGAACTATGGGTGGGAACTCACGAAGGTTTGTTTGTTGTAAATGAGAGGAAGAATAAAATAGTTCATTTGAAGCAAGATCTGATGCGTCCGTTCAGTTTGTCAGATAAGATTATTTATACTATTTACCGAGATCGGGAAGGGGGAATTTGGCTGGGAACCATGTTTGGCGGGGTGGATTATCTGCCTCATCATGATTTATTGTTTGATAAATATGTACCTGGGAGTGATGGGAACTCATTAACAACGAAACGGGTAAGAGAGATAGCTTCTGATAATAAGGGTAACATATGGATTGGCACTGAAGATGATGGGGTGAACATATTAAATATTGCTTCCGGAAAGGTAAGGCGGTTGAGATTGAACGATTATGATAAAGGGAACTATATGGTTACTTTGGGAATGTTTGTCAAAGGAAGCCAATTGTTCTGTGGCTTGTTTAAGCAAGGATTGGATGTGATTCAATTACCCGAGAATAAAGTTTGTCATTATACTCCTGAGGAGTTAAATATAGGAGAAGGAAGTGTTTATACTTTTTTTATAGATAATGAAGGATATAAGTGGATTGGTACAGGCTGGGGACTTTATAAAGCTGCTCCTACAAGTTTTCATTTTGACAAAGTGGAAGAAGTGGGATTTGATTGGATTTTTGATGTATTTCAAGATAAAGATGGAATGATGTGGTTCGCCTCCATGGGAAGTGGGTTATGGAAGTATGATCCCCATAAGAATCTTTTTAAAAAGTATACTCATGAGGAAGGTAAGGAAAATACATTGAGCTCTAATTCTGTGAGTTCTGTCATGCAGGATTGTAAAGGCCGTATTTGGATTTCTACGGATCGTGGTGGTATTTGTTGTTATAATTCTCAAACGGATGATTTTACTACTTTTTCTATCAAAGACGGTTTACCAGATGATGTGGCTTATAAGATCTTGGAAGATGAACAATCAAATTTATGGTTTGGAACAAATCGTGGACTGGTTAGATTTAATCCGGAATCAAAAGATATACGGGTGTATACCACTAAAGATGGTCTATTAGGGAATCAGTTTAATTATAAGTCAGCTTTAAAGGGTGAGGACGGTAAGTTTTATTTTGGTGGTATAGACGGATTGATTGCATTTGATCCTAACTCTTCAGAGAAAATAAATTTCTTACCACCTGTTTATATTTCAAAGTTCAGCATTTATAATCAAGAAATAACAGTTCACACTCCTAATTCTCCTTTGAAAAAGTGTATAGAACATACAGATGAAATTATATTACCTTATGATCAGGCAAATATTAGTTTCGATGTTGCTTTATTAAGTTATTCTACTACGGAGTCCAATCAGTATTATTATAAATTAGTTCCGTTGGACAAAGACTGGATACGGGCAGCGAGTAATCAGAATATTTCTTACGCTAAACTGCCTCCGGGAGATTATATCTTGCAAGTGCGGGCTACCAATAGTGCCAAAGAAGGCCCTTATGCTACCCGGTCTTTATCCATTGTTATTCTGCCTCCTTGGTGGCAGTCCGTCTGGGCTTATTTTCTGTATATTATATGGGGAATCTGTGTCGTACTTTGCTGGTTCTTTTGGTATAGAAGACGCAAAGAGAAACAGATGGAAGAAAAGCAGAAGTTATTTGAAATTGAGAAGGAGAAAGAACTCTATGAATCAAAAGTCAGTTTCTTTACTGAAATAGCTCATGAGGTGCGCACGCCCTTGACATTGATAAATGGTCCG
>OMDZ01000585.1_pt1 | contig 20794 bp, 13 predicted proteins | sample 1673641 | NCBI WGS metagenome assembly OMDZ01 (sample SAMEA103958117, study PRJEB25191) | human gut metagenome | biome: human-associated habitat [ENVO:00009003]; feature: intestine environment [ENVO:2100002]; material: feces | place: Germany | collected 2013/2015
TTCGAATTAGTATTTTTGGATCATAAAGAACAGCTGTCTGAGTATTTTCCCAGAAGAATGAAATTAGTTATATTTAAACTTTACAAACATTAGATATTAAGCATGGAAAAAAATAATTATTTACCTTTCTGTAGGTATTATAAAGGTGAGGAAGAGAACCCTTACAAAAATGGGGATAAAAATCTATTTTGGTTTTATGAAGAGAAGTGGATTACGTTAAGCATTAATAAAGATGATATTCTTGGTGATATGCTTGATGAATATATTTCTGCTGGGCTTTCTGAGTTTAACATGATGGATGATACACCGATCACACTAAAAGCTCTTTTATTTAATCGTTATTGTCACTGGTGTGGCGGATATGGATTAATTGAAGATGCAAAAGCTTTTAAAAAGTTTTATTTGAACAGTTATAAGAAAGAGGGGTAATCGTTTCTTTCCTTTTGTTGCTGTGGTTTTAAATTAGTATCTTTGAGCTATTGGAGACAACGCTTCTTGCTGTTTTGGAAGGAAAAGTTTGTTGTGATTTGCTTTCAAATTAGTATCTTTGAACCGTTGGAGACAACCTTGTCAATACGAGTAATTACATAATGTTTGTTGTGATTTGCTTTCAAATTAGTATCTTTGAACCGTTGGAGACAACCCATTGGCTGCATTCCTTTCGTCTTCTTCCGTTGTGATTTGCTTTCAAATTAGTATCTTTGAACCGTTGGAGACAACGCGCCGATATCTGAAGAGGGAGAGCCCCAGTTGTGATTTGCTTTCAAATTAGTATCTTTGAACCGTTGGAGACAACTTCAGCAGCAGATTGAATCATCTGATGTTAGTTGTGATTTGCTTTCAAATTAGTATCTTTGAACCGTTGGAGACAACTTCGATGAAGTTATTTCTCAAGCTGCAACAGTTGTGATTTGCTTTCAAATTAGTATCTTTGAACCGTTGGAGACAACTAAGAGTACACAAAGACGATCCTGATCTATGTTGTGATTTGCTTTCAAATTAGTATCTTTGAACCGTTGGAGACAACCAGATAGATTACTCGCAGGGCAACGACTGGTTGTGATTTGCTTTCAAATTAGTATCTTTGAACCGTTGGAGACAACTGACTATTCACAGTTGTTTGTATAACAATGATTTGCAAAGGAGTTTAGAAATAAAAAAGAAGGTCTCCAAGAACAAATAATCTCACCGAAAGTGGGATTATTTGTTTTCAAAAAAGTTCTAATTGCTGACCAGGAGTGTTTACAGGCTGAGGTTTCTTGCCAAAAAACAACTCAAGATTACCAAACTGCTTGTCGGTAATACAAAGAATACCGACTTTACCATACTCTGGCAAAAATGATTTTACTCGTTTGATGTGAACATCCGCATTTTCGGAGCTCGCACAGTGACGAATATAAATAGAAAACTGAAACATGGTGAAGCCATCTTTCTGTAATTTGTTCCGAAAATCAGTAGCAGCCTTTCGGTCTTTTTTCGTTTCGGTAGGCAAATCAAACAATACCAGTACCCACATAACTCGATATTCACTGATTCGGGTTGTCATTTCTCTGGATAATTTATCCGTCTCAATTCACCATCGAAACACTTGTATAACGAAGAGGTAGTTTGACTTACGGCTACCATCAACGGACTTCGTTTGCCTTCTATGAAGACATCCAATGTGGGAATGGATAACAAACGAGTCTTTAGGTTTTTGGTCAATTCGGTCTGTACTCCAAATTCAACTATTAATTGACACACAAGTTCGTCTACATACGGACGATAGGGCTCCATGATGTCGTCAGCCAAGCAATAGGCGTTGTAACGGTTGTGATGATGAATGCCCAGCGTAGGCAGCAAACCGCTAATCACCAGCGAACGCGCCACGATAGCGCGTAATATAGCATAGCCGTAGTTCAGCAAGTGATTGGGAGGAACTCCGTCGCGTGCCCTTACAAAACCTTCGATTTGAGGAAAAAGGTTTTTCCAATAATAGGCAGCTGCTCTGGCTTCCATATTGTCGGTATCACCGCTTTTTACGCTTTCTGCCCAAACACGCATGCATTTTACTTCTATGCCAGCATGGCTGGACAGAACAGAAGCCTGGTTGTTGATCTTTGCCCTGATAGTTTGTTGCCACAACTGTTTTTTCAATGGTAGAGAAGCATCGAGTTGCTTGCGGAAACGTTCGTTTTGTGTGGTATGCCCGCACAAAGGCAGAAGCAATCCTACAGGCATGCTCTGTCGGTCGCAGGTGATGACGGCACACGAATTGGCCAACAACGCTTCCAGTACACCTGTTGTTAACGTTATACGGCGATGGTCGAGTACTACTACACCGATGTCCTCTATAGGTTTGGTTACTTCTGCCTGTCGTTTCAGTGTATCGGGTATGTCAGAATCGACCTTCACTTCGGGTAACTTGATAACAAGCTGCTCGTTACGCAAAGATAAGTAGGCTGGATTGCCAAAATACAATGTTTTCTTGATCATATTCAATATTCACCTACAGATACAATCCGTCCAATGTGATTGATACGTACTTTTATAATGTTATTTAGATAGTTAGTTGCTTGTATCCTTTTCCATGTAATATCTCGTAAAGAGGCCACATCTTCAACGGTTGTTTCTAAATGATGTCTGAACACATAATATTTTGACGCTAATTTCTGTACCCTAAATAGGTTTGGACTTATCAAGGCGTAATTTGTTTCATCTGTCAAATCAATTTCTTTAGGATTAAAACCAGTCGCGGGATTGGGAAAGACAAAATACTCGTTCTGTTTCATTGTGAACAGGAACTGCCATCCATCTTTCTTGAGATACTCCCTATCTATAACAGGCAATTCCAAACAAGCTCTTGCTACGGCATCATAGAAAGAAACAACAACTTCTTGCAGATTGCCTTTCGCATCACGATATATGGCTACATGATGATTGTTGTCAGGTTTGACAAAATCAATAGGGATTTTTCTCGTAAAAGTATCTAACATATTATGTCCGGCAATATCTTTCTTATTATGAAGAGCAATAGCATTCAAACCTTCTAAAATAGAAACACGTTTAATGGTAATACCCTGGGCTTTATTCAAGAAAATAGGATTCTCATCAAGATTAACAAATGCCTTCTTCGGATCGCCTCCATACTCTTGCAAGCGCTCTTCTAATATTTTTCGAACTCTTGCATCAACAACTTTATCCACATTCAATTTGGGGTCCACTATCTTACGGGTGACATAACATGTTTCCGTAGTAACAGTTTTCACCTTTAAAGGTACTTCTGTTCGAGTATTCTTCAAATAAAGGGGATTTTTGTCCAATGCGTTCTTACCTGTAAAGGCTTTCTTAGCATCGCCTCCAAATGCTTCGAGCCTTGCCTGTAACGCCTCCCGATAACGGAGGTTTGCCACTTTGGCAATTTGTTCACTATTAAAGTTTCCGCCTACTTTCTCCAACTTCGTCACATAACGATGTATAGAGCCATAAATGGTCTTGTTGTGCAGTTGTCCGCGCGGAGTAAGTTGTACTTTAGCCTGATGTCCACTTCCCCTACGAGCCTTGTTAACATTGCGGGTAACCACCTTATTTTTTGCTTTGATTGAAACTAAGATATTTTCCAACTGTCGTTTAGCCTCGTTTCTAAATCCCTCAAAAGGCATTACGAAACGTAATTTGCCATGGCTGTCTCTATAAAGTTCTTTCTGTTCGATGGCATATATACTTCCCGATTTGTCGCTACGTGCATTCAGGTTGTTCAGATATTGAATAAAACTATGTTTGGTAAAGGCGATGGTTAGTGCATCCATCGCATGGTGACGGTGGTCGTTACGTTTGGTCCATTCCTTGATACGCCGAATTTTTCGTCCGTCTTTATCGTTCCATTCTTCTGTTAGACCTTGTTGAGCGTATTTATTCCAATTTAGTTCTTGCATGACGTCCACCAGTTGCCAATCCTCGCGTAAGCGGTCGGTCACTGAACCTGTAGTAGAAACGACCATGGGTACTATATCTTCTAGTATTTCACGTGCTTTGCGGGCAATGTATTGTGTGTCCCGCAAATCACGATTGATAAAATCTTTAGGGATATCTTCTTGTTTCATTAGCAGTTTATCATGCTTGGATTTACTAATAGCACCTATTATCAAGAGTTCGTCAACTCGCTTCTTATATTGTGCAGCTCCATTTTCCCCCTGCTTAGTCACGACATAATTCCAAGCCGTTTGATTGCTCTTCTCAATGTTAATCGAGCGGTATTCTAATGTTTTGTTGGAGAAAGAATCATCAAATAGACGGGCTTGTGGAAGTATATGTTCAATATCCACTTCCTTGCTGAAAAGTTTTTCCCGAGGAATATAAGTGTCTGAATATAAAGTTTTATATCCATTGTTCTTCAGTTCACAATATAGTTTGTAGCGTACAATATCATTACGGCTTACATGTTGGATTCCGAACTCTTTATTCAGGATTTCTTTTATTCGTTCATGTTCTGAAGTAGCTTTGTTGATAGCAGCTGTCATTTCTTCACGTTCCTTAGCGCTTTTCTTCAATTCACGCGCCATTTCTATACGGATTTCGTCGGGTTTACCATATTCATTGATTACTGCATTGACCACATTAATCATCTGATTAAGGATTTTCTCGACAACGGGATTACGAAGGCTGTTGCGGGGTAGAAGTTCAAGATGGTTTTTAAAGATTTTCTGTTCTAATTCCTCTTTAGTCAGCGAACGTCTTGAATGTTTGTACCCAGCATATTCGCAAGATAAGCTATATTCGTTTCCTGCACGCATGTGTGGCAAAATCCGGCGGATGGCTTTAGCACTTAGGTTACCATAATCCGGCTGGAAAGTAATGCCAGACAATACTTTAGCATATTCTTTCTCGCAATGCAATAAATTTGCTATTTTTGACACTAGTCCGTCTGTGCCTGTTACAGAATTATCTCCTTCATACGAATAGAGTAAGTGCCATAAACGGTAAGCATCCTGCTTTTCAAGTGCTTTACCCTCAAGTCCAGAATCAAAGTGCAAAACAGAAGTATTAAAGCCAAGCTCTTCAAACACTCCTTCGACAATAGACATTACTTCCGAGGATGGCATTTTGGAGAAAACATATTCGCCATGACCAGTCATGGCAATAATGGTCTGAAAAGCAGTAAACAAGGTTGCTTGTGTTACATTTCCTTCAATGCTATCATAATTTAAGTCTAATCCTTTCGGTTTTTGATAAAGTAACTTTAAGGCTTCCGTCTTAGATAGCTTGCTTTTGATTGTAAGTTCTGAAAATAAAGTTTCCTTTTCATCCAACTCCAGAAAGCGTTCGTCGCCAGTAGTCTTATCTTTCACTTTCAGATTGTTGAGGACATGCCAAATTTTGAATTCTTGGAATAAAGGAGACGACTTGGGACAAACTTTGGCTCCTATCTCTATAGAGCGGTTTTTTCCATCTTTTATTACTTCGATACAATGTTTTTCTAACTCACAACAGGCTACCAATTCTTTCTGGCTCTTTAACGGACGTTGGTAGAAGATAATAACATCACGCAACATTTTCTTTCTGTCTTTCGTAAGTTCAGGATGATACAATGCCTGTCTTTCCCAAATTGCCTCAAACTCATTTAGATAATCTTGACGATAAAATACTTCATTTTTTACACTGAAATGAGAATCTTTGTCCAGCTTTGACATCAAGAACTGTCCTACAGTTTGCTTGTTGAAAAACAGTTTTTTGCTGCGGTCGCTGATGGCTCCTAAATAACCACTGGATGCATTAACATCTTTATTGACATCGCATAAGGCAGCTGCCACATCTTCGATATCAAGGCGTTTCTTTAAGGCATCGGTTCGTCTGCGATAGGCCTGTAGCCGTTTGTCTTTTTCCTTATTGTCGGCTGTAAAGAGATTGTATTGTTGCTTAAAAAGTTTAGATGTTCCTTGAGCGTTCTTTCCACGTACAAGTTCTTTGAATTGAGGAGTTAAAATGTCTGGATAGTAAACACTTTGACAATTCCATATTCTGTCGAATTCATTTAATAAATCTGAACGATAAAAGGCTGGCACATATTTTTTCCCTTTGGAAAGTAAGGAATAAACATATTCGCCAGGTGTCATATCATTATGATACAAATCCATAGCTATTTCCATGCTGTCAATAAGTTGTCCCTCATCAGAAGACTTAACTTTCCTACAACTTTTGTAGCCACGTTTCTTGTTGATCATGAGCAGAACTCGCCCTAATTCTTCCAAAGAAATTTCTTCAGTAACAGCTTTTGCTCGCAGACGGTAGGTCTCAAAAGTTGTATGATTACCCCACTCATATAGCATGGTATCTGAATCTATCCAACCATATTCTCTCAAACATTTTATAAGATAATCTCTTCGCAATTTATATCGCTGGAGATTGCGGCGTGCATTCCGTTTTAATGTTCTGGCAGCATTGGTAGGAATACTTTTTCCTATTTCAAAATTTTTTTGTTCGTCAACTGTCAGTGGATTGACTCTTACTCCCAATTTTACAATGGAGGATTTTTCATCAGCGTTTTCCGCTTCATTGACCAAAGCCCAACCAATACTATTGGTACCTAAATCTAACCCTAATATTCTTTTCATGGTAATGGAAATCTTTATATCTGCCACAAATCTACAAAAATAAATGAGAAATCACTTGCTAAATGCTTTTTTCTTTGTATATTTGCCATACTAATTTGAAGCAACTCACAATAAGGATTATTCCGTTGTGAAAACATTAGGTTACCCCTCGGCCTTTAACGGGGGGATTTTTTATTTCTGCCTGTTTGGGTTGAAATAGTGATTGCATCTACGTGTTCTCTTCCGCACTTGTACGGCTCGCGAGAGACACCAGTGTGGAAGACGAGCCGCACTTGTGTTTCTCGCGTGGGACACTTGTGTGGGTTCGTTAGCCTTGCAAGTGAGTGAAAATATCCATATGATGTCGGTGAAAGGTGATTAGTTGTTGTCTGAAAGAGAACGTATAAGTTTCACCGCCCTTTGAACTTTGTTTCCTGAAATTACTTTTTACCGCTTTATTGCTTTCATTGCATTGATAAACAGAAGAATATAGTGAAACATACCTTTTACAATTGTTGGGTATTCGCAAACAGTTTTGTTTTCCTGAATTAGAAAGGTGAAATTGTTTTTGAAACATAGCTTTCACCGAAAATTTCTTATAACGAGCCATTTGCAAGGAGGTGAAAGCGTGAAGGCATTTTCGGTGAAAAAGGATAAAATGTAGGGTGAAAGCACAAGCTGTATTGTGTGATAGGGAAAGCAATGCTGTTGTGTGAAGAAAACAATATGATGCAGGATAAGAAGCTATGCAATATTGATAGCTATAATATCCTTCTTTAAGAACGTAAAGTCCCTCTTTAGTTTTCTAAAGAGGGACTTTGTGTGTTGAATAACCGTTATAGGTTTATGTCTGCTTTCATCAAGGGAAGAAAGCAGTTGGAATGTTAAAAGTTAGTTATGGATTTTGAACAGAATTCTATATTCATAATTCATTATCATTTCTTCAACCATCTATCCAGCCATTCGAAGAATACGCGCTGCCACAGCACACCGTTCTGTGGTTTCAACACCCAGTGATTTTCGTCGGGATAGATAAGGAGTTCGGCTGGTACGTCACGCATCTTGGCGGCATCGAAGGCGGCCATGGCCTGATTGGCCAGAATACGGTAGTCTTTCTCGCCATGGATGCAGAGGATAGGCGTGTCCCACTTGTCAACAAATTTATGAGGCGAATTGGCAAAGGTGCGCTGAGCTGTGGCGTTGTCTTTTTCCCAGTATGCGCCGCCCATATCCCAGTTGGCAAACCATTTTTCTTCTGTCTCCAGGTATTGCATTTCCATGTTGAAGATACCGTCGTGGGCAATGAAAGCTTTGAAGCGTTTGTCGTGGTGGCCGGCTAACCAATAGACGGAGAATCCTCCGAAGCTGGCTCCTACGCATCCCAGACGGTCCTTGTCGACAAACGGTTCTTTGGCCATTTCGTCGATAGCGGTAAAGTAGTCCTTCATGCACTGACCACCGTAATCGCCGCTGATGGCTTCGTTCCATTCGACGCCGAATCCCGGCAAGCCGCGACGGTTGGGGGCTACGATGATGTAATCGTTGGCTGCCATGATCTGGAAGTTCCAGCGGTAGCTCCAGAACTGGCTGACGGGGCTTTGCGGTCCGCCTTCGCAGAACAGCAGGGTGGGATATTTCTTGTTAGGATCGAACTTGGGCGGATAGATGACCCATGTCAGCATCTGTTTGCCGTCGGTGGTCTTCATCCAGCGTCCCTCTACGCGGCCCATGTCCAGTTGGTCGTAGATGTGTTGGTTCTCGTGGGTGAGTTGCTTGACGGGGTAGTCGGGACGGATGCTGTCCGTGCTGCTGAACCGCTCCGGGCCGCCCTCCATGAAGAGGCTTACCGGGAAAGGCTTGCTGTCCAGGTCGGTAATGGCATAGATTTCGTCGCCTTCGCTCATGGAGTGGCGGGTGGCGATGAGGTCCTTGCCGCACAGGGCGATGCTGCCGTAGTCGTACAGGCCGTTGGTCAGCTGGTAAATCCAGCCGTCCGGCTTCAGACTTACGTTATAGATAGGAGTCATACCGTGCCACACACCGGTGAAGAAGATGCTCTGCGAATCGCTGTTCCACAAGAAAGCGTCCACGTTCGAGGGGAAGCCCTTGCTCAGGAAACGTTTCTCGCCCGTCTGGCGGTCCATCACGAAAAGGCGGTTCCAGTCGGCCTCGTAGCCGTCGCGCTCCATGCTTTGCCAGGCAATGTATTTGCCGTCGGGAGAGTATTGCGGATTGGTGTCGTATCCTTTGTTCTCTTCGGTGATGTTACGTGTCTGTTTGCTGGCCAGGTCGTAGATGTAGATGTCTGAGTTGGTGGAAATGGCATATTCCAGTCCTGTCTTCTTACGGCAGGTATAGGCCACTTCCTTGCTGTCGGGGCTCCAGGCGAGCTGTTCGATACCGCCAAAAGGTTTCATCGGGCTTTCGTAAGGTTCGCCTTGCAGGATGTCTGTCACGTTGCTGATGGCCGAACCGTCGAAGTCGGCTACGAAGGGATGTGGGGCAGTGGTTACCCATTCGTCCCAATGCTTGTACATGAGGTCGGTGACGATGATACCTGTTGTCTTATCCAGGTCGGGATATTTGTCTTTGGTGCTTTGCACTGTTTTCACCTGGGCAATGAAAAGCAGCTTTTTGCCGTCGGGGCTGAAGGAGAAACCTTCTATATCGCCATCGTAGTTGGTCAGTTGTTGCTTTCCGCTTCCGTCGGGATTCATTTCCCATACCTGGCTGCTTCCGCTCTCGGTGCTGAGGTAGGCCAGTTTTTGACCGCCTTTTATCCAGGCGGGTTGGTTTTCGCGCAAGGCACTATGGGTGATTTGCGTGTTGGCGCTGCCGTCGGCGTTCATGACAAACAGTTCGCTGTTACTCTTGTTTTGCGGTACGCTGTAGTAAGTGACGGCATAGGCTATCTGCTTACCGTCGGGCGAGGGTGCCACACTTCCGATGCGTCCCATGGCCCACAGGGCTTCGGGTGTCATACGGCGGTTTTCGATACGGATGTCCGAACGCTGGATGAGGTCTTCTGCATCCGGTGTATTGCTGTTCTGGATACTTCCGCATGCTCCACACGTCATGGTTGCTGCCATAAGCAAAAGATTTAGATGTTTCATATTGTTATAGTATTGGTTTGATTTCGTCGGGCTTCGTGCCGACCGGCGGTATAACTGCCTTTGTCGCACGGTTTCGGTGTGTGCAAAGATAAGGTTTTTGGGGAGACAAAACAGAGAAAGACAGCTCAATGACGCAGATTTAACAGATGCACATTCAACTTTTAATTGGCATTTTTTGTTGTGGAGGTGTTATAAATGAAGATTTTTCCGTAAGTTTGTCTCGTTAAATAATGCAAGACAAAAATGAATATATATAAACCGGAAATTGCAGAATTGTTATTACAGGTGGAGAAGACATATCAGAAGCCGTTGCAGACTTCGACCGATTTCGATGAGTTTTCTCTACATCTGAAGCAGCAGGTGGACGATTTGGTCTCGACATCTACCTTGAAACGTTTGTGGGGTTATGTGGGTGATTCTCATTTGCCTCGTATGCGTACATTGGATGTTTTGGCACGCTATGTGGGGCATTCCAATTTCAAGCAGTTTTGCGCATGGCTGAAGAATAGTCCGGTTTATAATTCATCGTTTTTCTCGGCTCATCAGATCGTGACCCGCGAGTTGTCACCCGGTTCGGAGTTGGAGATCGGATGGTCGCCTAATCGTTATCTGCGTCTGTACTACGAAGGAGGCGATTTGTTCGAAGTAAAGGAAGCCCGGCAGTCTAAATTGTTGGTGGGTGACCGTTTCGAAGCAGTCTCTTTCCTGATGGGACAACCGCTTTTCCTGCCTTACGTATTGCGCGACGGTGTGAAGCTTTCGCCTTTCATCGCAGGGCGTAACGGTGGATTGACATTATTAAATGGGCTGGCCAATGGCAGAGAATGAAGTTTCGTCCGGATTTATCGATGCTGACGTTCAGTCGGGCGAACAGAGCTTTTCGAATCTGACGGAGGTGTATGTGTCCGTGTCGGGTTATGCACGTCTGTTCCGTTGTCAGCGTTATAATCGCTTGCATATTCTGAAAGCGTTGAAGCCCGAATACATTGGCAGCGATTTCTATGAACAGGCGTTGCGGAAAGAATTCGATATCGGTTATCAACTGGAGCACCCTCATATCTGCAGAGCCTTAGGCTGGGAAACTTTACCGGAACTGGGACATTGCATTGTGCTGGAGTACATTGACGGAATTACGCTGAAGGAAGTTATGCAGCGTGGTCTGTTGACACCGGAACTGGCGCGTAAGTTTATAACCGAACTTTGCAGTGCGCTTCATTATCTGCACGGGAAACAGATTGTACACCGAGACTTGAAACCGGAAAATATACTGGTGACTCATAATGGTCATAATGTAAAATTGATCGATTTCGGCTTGTCCGACTGTGACGATTACGATGCGTTGAAGCTTCCTGCCGGTACCCGCTATTACTTGGCTCCTGAAGCCCTGAAACCTGGACAGCCTCTTGACCTGCGTGCCGATATTTATTCGTTGGGCATAATCATTGGCGAGATGGCCGAAATCCTGGAGGACAAAAAACTGGCTGCTGTTTCGCGGAGATGTACGCGTCGTAAGCCGGCAGAACGTTATGCTTCGGCACTGGAGGTTTTCCGCAGTGTGCAGGAAAAGTCTGTCTTCTTGAGACGTTACCGGATGTTGGCTGCCGGCATGGCGTTGTTGCTTGTTGTGGGGGGAGCTCTTTATATTTCCCGCAGGTCGGGTAAGGCTCCTGTGGCTTTGCCGGTCTATGGTAACTATTCTTTGCCCGCTTCCCATTGGGCTGAGTTGTCCGATACCGCTATGCAGAAATCTGTTTGGAACGATGAGTTTCCATTGTCGGTTCAGCAGAGCGTTGCTGCCAGCTACCGGACAAAGTTAGGTAATCTGTATTAGACAGGGACGGAGCTGTTTTCGATGGCTTTGTTTTTCTTTGTCGGTTAAATCTTTGATTTAAAAATATTTTTGCTAATTTAGGCGGCCGAAGAAGATTTAATACTTTTAGGCTATGAAAATCCGTTTGATTTCCCTTTTGACTGTCTTGATGGCATTGGCTGCCGGATGTGGGCGTGTGTCCACTTCTCCGTTAGCTCTCATTCCTCAACCCCAGATGTATAAGGCACATTCTGGCATGTACACATTTTCTTTTGGCGGACAGTTTACTACCAATCTGAAAGGAACTGAACGTTCCGATCTGGCTGCTGTGCTTGGAGCTTCCCCGTTCGGGCTGCAGATGTCGGAGGATGAGCGGGCACCTTTCTGTTTCGAACTGACCGATTCTATTCCGGGTATAGCTTCTGCCGAAGGGTATACCTTAGCTGTAGGCCGCGACGGGGTACATGTTGAGGCTGTTACTGCGACAGGACTTTTCTATGCCTTTCAATCCCTGTTGCAACTGGCAGAGGAAGGGCCTGAAGAAGGTAGTTGGAGTTTACCTTATGTAGACATCAGTGACTATCCCCGTTTCGATTACCGTGGTCTGCATCTTGACGTATCTCGTCATTTCCGTTCGAAGGAGTTTGTGATGAAGCAGCTCGACGCCATGGCCCGTTACAAGCTGAACCGTTTCCACTGGCACCTGACCGACGGTGCGGGCTGGCGTCTGGAAATCAAACGTTATCCTCAGCTGACGGAACAGACTGCCTATCGTCCTTATCCCAACTGGAAAGCCTGGTGGAGGGGAGGACGTAAATATTGCCGTCGGGATGAGGCCGGTGCCGAAGGTGGATATTATACGCAAGACGACGTACGCGAGATTGTGGAACATGCACGCAAACTGCACATTACCGTCATTCCGGAAATCGAGATGCCCGGACACTCGGAAGAAGTACTGGTCGTCTTTCCTCAGTTGTCCTGCTCGGGCAAGCCTTATCAGAATGGCGAATTATGCATTGGCAACGAAGAAACATTTACTTTTCTGGAGAACGTATTGCTGGAAGTGATGGAGCTTTTCCCTTCGGAGTATATTCATATTGGTGGGGATGAAGCAGCCAAAAGCAGTTGGGAGAAGTGCCCGAAGTGTCAGAACCGTATCCGTAAGGAAGGACTGAAAGACGAGAAAGAATTGCAAAGCTATCTGATTCATCGCGTAGAGAAGTTCCTGAACAGTCACGGCCGTAAACTGATAGGATGGGACGAGATTCTGGAAGGTGGGCTGGCTCCGAGTGCTACAGTAATGTCGTGGCGGGGCGAGCAGGGAGGCATTACGGCTGCCAAGGCTGGCCACGATGTTGTCATGACTCCCGGCGAGTTCTGCTATTTGGACGCCTATCAGGATGCTCCTGTTTCACAGCCCGAAGCGATTGGCGGTTATCTGACTTTGGAGAAAGTATATTCCTACAATCCAGTTCCTGCCGAACTGAGCAGTGAGCAGCGTCGGTTCATTAAAGGAGTACAGGCTAATGTCTGGACCGAGTATATTCCCACTGCCGAACATGCCGAATATATGATTTATCCGCGCTTGCTGGCCTTGGCCGAAGTGGCGTGGACAGAGCCGGAACGGAAAGACTGGATCCGTTTCCGGAAATCCGTCTTGACGGAAACGGAATGGTTGCAGTCGCAGGACTATCATCCTTTCGACTTAAAGAAAGAAGTGGGCGAGCGTCCGGAGTCTTTGCAGCCGGTCGAACATCTTGCCTTGCATTGTCCGGTGACGTATGCCCAACCTTTCTCATCGGCCTATCCGGCTTCGGGCGATTCTACACTGACTGATGGATGGCGTGGAGGCTGGACGTATGGCGACCGTCGCTGGCAAGGCTTCCTGTGCAAGGATGTGGACGTAACCATTGATCTGGGTAGACTGACGGATATCAGGCTGGTGGAAGCGGACTTTCTGCAACTGCGTGGTCCTGAAGTATGGCTTCCGAAGGAGGTCGTGATTTCTTTGTCCGAGGATGGTCTCCACTTCGATGAGGTGAAGCGCATTGCGACCGACGTCCCTGTTACCGAGGAACGGCTTACCTTCCGCAACTATCGGTGGGAAGGCAATGCAAAAGTACGATATGTCCGTTTCCAGGGATTCATGAATCGGGAGGTGATGGGCTGGCTGTTTACCGATGAAATTGTAGTTAAGTAAGATAATTCAACTTTGACTTCGTCGATTTTCAATTCGCAAGCTCAAGTTGCAGTTGACAAGCAACAAGTTGACGAGTTAACAAGGCGTTTGTAGCGAGCCGTTTCAAGCGGCACTTTATCAAACAGGGTGTTCCTGCCTAGTAGACTTGTTAACTGAAGCCTTGTCAACTAATAAGTTGAGCACTTGCGAAACTTAAGTTAGAATTAAAATAAATGAAGCGAATCATAACCACTTTATATGTATGTATGGCGGCTTTGGGAGCCTTGGCTCAGCCGCGTTTTACGTCCAATACCGAGATGCACAGCTTGGGGCAAATCGAGTGGAAACACCCGGCCACCGTGCAATACACCATCACCAACACCGGCGATGAACCGCTGGTGCTGACTGATGTAGAGCCCGATTGTGCCTGTACGGTAGCCCAGTGGACACAGACGCCGATAGCCCCCGGGGCGAAAGGCATGGTCAACATCACCTTCGATGCCGAAGCGTTGGGTACCTTTCAGAAGTCGGTAGCTATTTACACCAATGCCGAACCTCATATTGTCTACTTGCGTTTCAATGGTGAAGTGGTGCAGGAAATCAAGGATTATACCAAGACTCATCCCTACTTGATCGGCCAGATACGTATCGACAAGAATACGCTCGACTTCCCCGATGTCCACTTGGGTGAGCATCCGGTGATGCATGTTGGCGTGGTAAACTTGTCCGATCGCCCCTACGAACCCGTGCTGATGCACCTGCCTCCCTATCTGGATATGGAGGTGAAGCCCAATGTACTTCAGAAAGGTGAAAAAGGTATCATTACCCTGACATTGAACCCTGAAAAACTGACCGACCTTGGTTTGACGCAGGCTTCCGTCTATCTGTCGCGCTTTGCAGGCGATAAGGTGACCGATGAAAGCGAAATACCTGTATCGGCCATCCTCTTGCCCGACTTTTCAGACATGACCGAAGCCCAAATGCAAAACGCACCTGGTATACAGCTTTCGGCTACCGACATCGATCTGAGCAAGGTGCTGGCCAAACGCAAGAAAGCCAAACAGGATATTGTAGTAACCAATACCGGACGTTCACCCTTGCAGATCAGTAAGTTGCAGGTATTCCATCCGGCTGTGGGCGTCAGCCTGAAGAAGACCGTGTTGCTGCCGGGCGAATCGACCCGTTTGCGTGTGACTGTCAATAAGAAAAGTATCGGTACCCGTCGGCGTCATTTGCGTCTGCTCATGATCACCAACGACCCGATGAGACCCAAAGTAGAAATTAACATTAAAGCCAAATAATCATGGAACATCCCGAGAATAACGAAGCATACAAAGGATTGGTAGTCAACGCCGGAGTCGAACAACCCTCGACCGTAAGTCCTTATTTGAAGAATCGTCCGAAACGTAAGAAACGCGAACTGACGGTAGCGGAGTATGTGGATGGCATTGTGAAAGGTGACGTGACGATACTCAGTCAGGCCGTGACACTGGTCGAAAGCGTACGCCCCGAACATCAGGTCATCGCTCAGGAGGTCATCGAAAAATGTCTGCCCTATTCGGGAAGCTCCATCCGTGTGGGCATCAGTGGTGTGCCGGGGGCAGGAAAGAGTACTTCGATCGATGTCTTTGGCTTGCACGTGCTCGAACAGTATGGCGGCAAGTTGGCTGTATTGGCTATCGACCCCAGTAGTGAGCGCAGCAAGGGTAGTATATTGGGCGACAAGACACGTATGGAGAAACTGTCCGTACATCCCAAGTCGTTCATTCGTCCCAGCCCATCGGCTGGCTCGTTAGGAGGCGTGGCACGTAAGACGCGCGAGACCATCATCTTGTGCGAAGCCGCCGGCTATGACAAGATCTTTGTCGAAACGGTCGGAGTAGGTCAGAGCGAGACGGCCGTACACTCCATGGTCGATTTCTTCCTCCTCATTCAGTTGGCAGGTACGGGCGACGAGCTTCAGGGCATCAAGCGTGGCATCATGGAGATGGCCGACGGCATCGTTATCAACAAGGCCGATGGCGACAATCTGGAGCGTGCCAAGCTGGCAGCAGCCCAGTTCCGCAATGCCTTACACCTGTTTCCTGCGCCCGAAAGCGGCTGGACACCTCAGGTGCTGACCTATTCGGGCTTCTACAACCTGGGTGTGAAGGAAATCTGGGACATGATTTACCAATACATGGACTTTGTGAAAGCGAATGGCTATTTTGAATACCGTCGCAACGAACAAAGCAAATACTGGATGTACGAAAGCATCAACGAACAATTGCGCGACAGCTTCTATCACAATCCGAAGATCGAAGCCATGCTGGCCGGTCAGGAGCAGCAGGTGCTGCAAGGCAATCTGACTTCGTTTGTAGCGGCCAAGTCGCTGCTTGACACTTACTTCGACGATATGAAGCGTTGAGGCTGCCCGTTGCGTCAGAAGGAGGCGACAAAGTCGTCGAAGCTGACGTCGGTGATTCCTATCTTTTCTTTCAGACGCATCTTTTTGCGCGATATGCTTCCCTTGGCTATGTGGTAGATTTCTGCCAGTATGGCCAGGGGAAGTTCCATTTTCACCAGACAGCAGAAGTCTATTTCTTCATCGCTCAGCTGGGGATAGGCGGTTTTCAGCCGTCGGGTAAAGTTGTCGAAGCAGGCGTCGGTGTTGTTGCGCAGCGTTTGCCAGTCCTCGGGCGAGAGGTGCAGGGCGCCTGCCTGATTGCGGCTTCGCATCAGTAGGGGGATGGTGATTTCGTTCAGCTGCTTGAAGTATTCCAGACGCTGGTTGAGTTGGGCGTTTTCAAGCTGTTCTTTGGCTTCCTGCTCGCGCAGGTAGCGTATCTCCATCTCCTGTTTCGAAAGCTGGGCTTGCATCAGGTCACGGTTGAGCAGCGCCTGGCGGCGGCGTGTGTAGATGTAGTAAGCACCCCACAGAATGATGAGTGCGCATACCACTGCCGCGAGTCTGTACACCTGAAGCATCCGGTGGGTCAGCTGACGTTCGCTGTCTTCGATCTGTTGCTGTTGCTTGCGATATTCGCGTATGGCATGTACTTTCTCCAGCAGTTCAGCTTTCTTGTCTGCATCGAGCGAGTCGCGGTAGCGCACGTGTTCGCGCAGGAAGTCAATAGCTTTATCATACTGTCCGCGGCGGTTGAGCACTTCGGCCATGTAGCGGTAAGCATCCGTCTTGCGGGCCAGAGGAAACATCTCGGCTATGCGGCGGAAGTAGGGCAGGGCCGAGTCGTTGCGGGCAATGTGATAGCGCACACCTTGGCGTAGGGCATGGTAGTATTCTTGTCGACCGGCTTGGGTGGCAATGGCACGGTCAAGGTGGAGTAGGGCAGAGTCGGGCTGTTGCAGGTAGAGGTGTACGACTGCCATTTCAGCTTGCAGTTCGGCACGCCGTTCGGGCGTTATGGCGCAGGCATAGCGATAGGCCGTGTGCAGTTCGTCGAGGGCTCGGGCGAAGTTCTTTTTGCTTTTCTCCCGCTGACAGCGGAGGAGGCAGATGCGTATCAGCATCAGGCTGTCCTGCTGTTCGGTGGCCAGTTGCTGGGCATTGTCCAGCAATTGGTTTTCTCGTTTCTCAAAATGATTGAAGCGACAAAGGTCAGCTTGCGCAATGTCCAGTTCCATGCGGAGTCGTGGAGGTGCCTGGACAGGCAGATAGCGCTGTGCCTTTTCGTAACGCTCTTGTGCACGAAGCAGGAAATACCCCTGATGAAGTTTCTTTCCCTGAAAAAAACAGATCATGCTGACATGCAGCGAGTCATCAGCTTCGATGGCCTGCTGGAGGCCGGTTTGAAGCAAGCTGTCGGACAGGTGAACAGAGTCGTGCAAGGCGATGCTGTCCCAAAATTCATTCGGGATGTCGTCGTGGCGCTGGGTGCACGCGGTGAGCCACGAGGCAAGCAGGAGGAACAAAAAGGCGTATTTCATATGTAAATTGCAAATATAAGCAAAGGAAACCGCCGCAACAAATGAAAATCTTGTTTTCTAATGGGAGGAGGATAAAGAGGAGGGATTTTTGCCTAGTTAGGAAAATGTTTTTGGGTAACTGGGGAGGAATTTTTTGCTAACTGGGGAAAATTTATGGCAGAGATGCAGATTTTTATATTCGCCTGTTTCGAACAGATATATGCATATAAAAGAAGGTTGCACTACTAGAGTACAACCTTCCTTATTTCGTTTATTGATTAAATAGCATTATTCAAGAATGTCTTGAGGATAAGAGCCATTCAGCCATTTGCTTGTATCACCAAAGTTTGTAAATTTCTTGCAGATTACACGTGCAGCAACATCAGTACCACTCACTTTGGTTTGCGGAGTGATATCTACTTGACCATTATTATCAAAACCATCATCACCATAAATAGTTGTTACAGAGTTGGCTTCAAACTTCATCTTACCATTAGGATTAACTGTTACGCCACCATCGATAGTACTTGTTGTTCCTTTTGCAAACTCAACATAGTTGCTATTTGTATTATCTACTACTAAATTTCCACCAATCTTAACGCCTTTTTCAAAGCTGAGGAACTCATCACTTGCTGTACCTGGATTAAAGTTCTTGATGTTTACATCACCTGTAACCTTCAAAACTTCTTTAATATTGGTCCATTTGTCAACAGCATCTTTGTGGTTGATTTCCAATGCATCCATTGTTAAATTAGCATGTTGCATAACAAAGCCGCCACCAACGATAGTCAGCTTACCAATAGTGGTAGGAATAGTAACGCCATCTTCAGTTTTTCCATTCAGAGTCAGTACATAACCTTTAGTAATAGCGGATTCAAAATCAATCTTGCGACCATTCTTATTTGTAATCTTACCATCGGTTGTATTAGGAACTAATGTATATTCTACATTAGCAGGTGTATCAGTATCAATAAAGCGTACCAAAGTTGTCGGATGGATAGCATCTTCTTTATTATTGATAGCATCGTTATAACGAACCTCGCTGTTTACTTCACAAATGTAAGCAGCATCTTCTGCTTGAACAGTAACACCCTTACCTGTAATCTGTGCGCTTACTTTTACTGTTACAGTTTCGTTGTTTTCAAACGCACCACCGTTCTCTGTGGCAACATTACCGTAGATAGTCATATCACCGTTATTGAGCATCTTGCCTTTTGCATAGATATTCAATGTTCCGTCATTACCAGTACTACCGTCTCCTGCTATAATAGTAACCGAGTTACCTTCTTCATTGTTCAATGTGCCATTCAGACTTACAGTGGTATAAGCTCCAATTTCGATTGATGAAGGTATTTTTGCTTCATCTTCTTCATCGATCGTGTTGTTAATAATACCGTCGATTATAGAAGTAACTCTATTTACGGGTGAAGCATATTTGCCAAAGACTATTTTACTACCAAAGTTATTAATAGTTCTGTTAGCTTCTAAATTACCGTTCATGATCAATAAACCAGGATATAAGTCACAGCATCCTCTACCTTGGATATCAACGTCACAATCTAAAGTTGACTGCTTAAATGCAGATAAAGTTACAGAACTTCCTTCTTTACGAGTGATGATCAACTTATCATTGGCAGTCATGGCCTTTACTGTAACGTTTGCCTTAATATCATAAGATTGGGTTAATTCAACTGCTCCTAATAAGTTAATTATAGATGTATTACCCGGCGTAGCAACATAGGCGTTAGCTTTAGTTAAGGCTGTTGCAAAGCTTGCTTCATCGTAAGCATACAATTCGGCGCTGCTCAGTTCATCGTTAAGAGTTACCGTTACTTTACTCCAATCGAATGGTTCAACGATCAGATTTGTTCCTGATATAGCGTACGAATTACCATCTTTATCCTGAACAATCACGATATATTCGTCAATTGTTGTAGGCAATGCAGCAAAAGTAAATCTGGTATATTTATTATTTTCTAATGTAAATCCAGTAGATGGATCAACAGCTGTACTGATCAATGTTGCAGTTGTTTCAGCTTTTCCGTCATTAACATACAAAGCTGCACCTTTTGCTACATCATCCTTAGTCGCAATCTTATTTGCATCCAAAGAAACAGATGTGTAGAAACCACCTTTCTTAGCATACAAAGCTACAGAAGCGATATTAATATCATTTCCGGATTTGTTTTCTACATCTACAAGAATCATACCAGATAATTGACCAAGTGAAAACTCTGCAGCTTGTGTACCGCCATCAATGCGTGTGCGTCCTACCATAAACAGATCAGGAGCGATAGCTTTTAAGTTGTCTCCAGTATATCCAGTATTAATCGCGCAAGTGGTTGCATCAACACGTTGGAATTTGATCGGAGAAATCGCTTTCAAGTAATCGATATCCTTCAAATCAGGATTATAAGGATAGTAAACCAAATAATTACCACTAAAAATGGTACCGAATGAAGTACGGAATAAACCACGGTTCGCGCCTACGCCAGCAGCGTTAAATGTGTTTTCATCGAATTTATAACTAGTGCTGTTCCAGAAATCCGCAACATATCCATTTACATCCTTGAATTGGTTAGCTCGATCGGCATCACCTGTAAACCAAACACCATTTGTCAGCACATTATCGTTGCATTTATCATACTTTGGTTCTTTTTCACCATTATTCAACCAACCATAATGCGTAAAATCATAATTGGTGTAAACTTGACCGTCATTTGAAGTACCAACCCATGCCAAACCAATATGATCCCAATTCTTCTCATCCAAGATACTTGTTTCGTCCAAAGTTTGGGCAACAGGAAACCAACCTACAGCCTTACCAATCAGACCAGCACGAGTGTCTGCATTTTGTTTTGCACCTACCAATGCAAAATTTTCGGGTAACTCGATGGTTTCCCCGTTCAGGGCTTGACTTTCGTTGTTGTTGATGCTTTCAAAATCATCGTTTGTACAGGCAGCAAAAGCAAGCGGAAGAGCAAGCGCACCTAATAAATACTTTTTCATTGTTATTCTAATTAGTTATACATTTAATTTTTTTCTCAATCAAAAGGAAACCTTTGTTAAGGTTCAGGGATTACTGGAGTTTGTCCATCTTCATCCATACTTCCTGCGAATCCTTTCTCGATAGCCACCTCCAGAACTTCCACTTCCGGAGCTACATAAAACTTTTCCATTTCCATAATTTTAGTTTTTAATTGTTAGTAAATAAATT
>OMDZ01000593.1_pt1 | contig 20559 bp, 17 predicted proteins | sample 1673641 | NCBI WGS metagenome assembly OMDZ01 (sample SAMEA103958117, study PRJEB25191) | human gut metagenome | biome: human-associated habitat [ENVO:00009003]; feature: intestine environment [ENVO:2100002]; material: feces | place: Germany | collected 2013/2015
GACAACATTTACGGGCTGTAACTGAGCATATTTCTCAACATAAATTCCAATAAAGAACTATAGTGAAAATTTCACAAAATAAACACACATTATTTTCAAAAAAGGTATTTACTTTATAAATCTTCGGTGTTATAATTACGGTAGTCAAGGAGAAGTTGACAAAATATCCTTTCAGGAGGTAATTATAATGTACAGATTTACTTTACCGAGAGATCTCTATCATGGTAAGGATGCTCTCTCAAGTCTTAAAAATTTATCCGGCAAAAAGGCTGTTGTAGTTGTCGGCGGCGGTTCAATGAAGCGTTTCGGTTTTCTTGACAAGGCTGTTGATTATCTTAAAGAAGCAGGTATGGAGGTTCAGCTTTTTGAAAATGTTGAGCCAGACCCAAGTGTTGATACAGTTATGCGTGGTGCAAAGGCTATGGCAGAATTTAAGCCTGATTGGATTGTTGCAATGGGCGGCGGTTCTCCTATTGATGCAGCAAAAGCTATGTGGGTATTTTATGAATATCCAGACACAAGCTTTGAGGATTTGATTACACCATTTAGTTTCCCAACACTTCGTACAAAGGCTAAATTCTGTGCTATTCCATCTACTTCAGGCACAGCAACAGAGGTTACTGCTTTTAGTGTTATTACAGACTATGAAAAGGGTATTAAGTATCCGCTTGCTGATTTCAATATCACACCTGATGTTGCGATTGTTGACCCTGCACTTGCAGAAACAATGCCTCAGAAGCTTACAGCTCATACAGGTATGGACGCTATGACACACGCAATCGAGGCTTATGTTTCAACCTTGCATTGCGATTATACAGACCCTCTTGCACTTCATGCAATTAAGCTTATTCATAATAACCTCAAAAAGTCTTATGATGGCGATATGATAGCAAGAGATACTATGCACAACGCACAATGTCTTGCAGGTATGGCTTTCTCTAATGCACTTCTCGGTATAGTTCACTCTATGGCTCATAAGACAGGTGCAGCTTTCTCAGGTGGTCATATCATTCATGGTTGTGCAAACGCTATGTATCTTCCTAAGGTTATTAAATATAACTCAAAGAATGAAGAAGCTGCTGAACGTTATGCAGAAATCGCAAGATTTATCGACCTCAAGGGTGAAACAACAGAAGAACTTGTCGATGCACTTATCGCAGAACTTCGTTCAATGAATGACCAGCTTAATATTCCACAGGCTATCAAGAATTATGGTCCTGGTGGTGTTAAGGCTGATGAAAGCATTATTGATGAAAAAGAATTTATGGATAAGCTTTCAGAAACAGCAAAAAATGCTATCGCAGATGCTTGCACAGGTTCTAACCCAAGAATTCCTACACAGGAAGAAATGGAAAAGCTCCTTGTTGCAGTATATTATGATAAGGATATAGATTTCTAATAATCTATATTAAGCTGAAAATTTTATTTTTATATGCGTACAGGGTATTTTCGCCTTGTACGCATTGCTATGCGGTGACTTATTATAGGTTCTCAACATTCTTTTGACAAGCAGATTATTTTGTTGTATAATGTAAAAGTTACTTTAATTATTTGAAAGGATGAAATAAAATGTTTAAAATAGTCGAAAAGCAGCACTTAAATCCGACTGTTGCAAAAATGGTCGTTTCTGCTCCGCTTATCGCAAAAAAAGCTGAACCTGGTCAGTTTATCATCTTCCGTACAAAGGAAGACAGCGAGCGTGTTCCTCTTACTATTGCTGATTATGATAGAGAAGCAGGCACTATTACAATTATTTATCAGATTGTTGGTGCGTCTACTATGGAGCTTGATACTCTTGAGGCTGGAGATTATATCCACGATTTCGTAGGCCCTCTCGGAATACCAAGCCATACTGATGGACTTAAAAAGGTTGCTGTTGTAGGCGGTGGTGTAGGCTGTGCGATTGCTTTTCCTATTGCTAAGAAGCTTCATCATCTTGGCTGTGAGGTTCACAGCATAGTAGGTTTCCGTAATAAAGACCTTGTTATTCTTGAGGACGAATTCAAGCAAAATAGTGATAAGCTTTGCATGATGACAGATGACGGAAGCTATGGCACAAAGGGACTTGTAACAAACGCTCTTGAGGAGCTTATCAAAGAGGGTAACCAGTATGATGAGGTTATCGCTATTGGTCCATTAATAATGATGAAATTCGTTTGCCAGCTTACTAAGAAATATGATATAAAAACAGTTGTAAGTATGAACCCAATTATGGTTGATGGAACAGGTATGTGTGGTGGCTGTCGTTTAACTGTTGGTGGAGAAACAAAGTTTGCTTGTGTTGATGGTCCAGACTTTGACGGTCATCTTGTAGACTTTGATGAGGCTATGAAGCGTGGCATGATGTATAAAGAGTTCGAGGCACACCAGCGTGAGGCTTCATGCAACTTATTCAAAAAGGAGGTCAAATAATATGGCAGTCAAGAGAAATATGAGTCCTAACAAATGTCCTATGCCTGTTCAGGACCCAGAAGTAAGAAGAAATAACTTTGAAGAGGTTGCTCTCGGCTATACATATGAAATGGCAGTAGAAGAGGCAAAGCGTTGTCTTAATTGCCCTAAGAAGCCTTGCAGAAGTGCTTGCCCTGTTGCTATTGATATTCCTGCATTTATTGAGAGAGTTGCTAATGAAGATATGGAGGGTGCTTTTGAGGTTCTTTCCGCTTCAAGTGCATTGCCAGCTGTTTGTGGTCGTGTTTGCCCACAGGAGAACCAGTGCGAAGGTAAGTGCGTAAGAGGCATCAAGGGTGAGAGTGTTGGTATCGGCCGTCTTGAAAGATTTGTTGCTGACTATCATCGTGAACACGCTACTGCTACTCCAAAGGTTCCAGAGCAGAACGGTCATAAGGTTGCTATCATTGGTGCAGGTCCAAGTGGACTTACAGCTGCAGGTGACCTTGCAAAGCTTGGCTATAAGGTTACTGTTTATGAAGCACTCCATGTAGCAGGTGGTGTTCTTAGCTACGGTATTCCACAGTTCAGACTTCCTAAGGAAATCGTTCAAAAAGAAATTGATAATCTCAAGGCTATTGGTGTAGATATAGAAACAAATATGGTTATCGGTAAGGTTCTTACTATTGATGAACTTTTCGAGATGGGCAATGAGGCTGTTTATATTGCAAGTGGTGCAGGACTTCCACGCTTTATGAATATTCCAGGTGAGAGCCTTAATGGAGTTTATTCTGCAAATGAATTCCTTACAAGAATTAACCTTATGAAAGCTTATAAGGAAGGTTCCAAGACACCTATCAAGCATTCTAAGAATGTTGCTGTTGTTGGTGGCGGTAATGTTGCTATGGACGCAGCAAGAAGTGCAAAAAGACTTGGTGCAGAGAATGTTTATATAGTATATCGCCGTAGTATGAATGAACTTCCTGCAAGAAAAGAAGAGGTTGAGCACGCTGAGGAAGAGGGCATCATTTTCAAGACACTTACAAACCCTGTTGAAGTTATCGGTGATGAAAACGGCAATGTATGCGGTATGAAGTGTGTAGAGATGGAGCTTGGTGAGCCTGATGAGAGCGGTCGTCGTCGTCCTGTCGTTAAAGAGGGTAGCGAGCTTACTCTTGATATAGACACAATGATTATGTCTATCGGTACAAGTCCTAACCCACTTATCAGAAGCACAACACCTGGTCTTGATACAAACAAGCATGGCTGTATCATTACAGATGGCGAAGATGGTCTTACAACTCGTGAGGGCGTTTATGCTGGTGGTGACGCAGTTACAGGTGCGGCTACTGTTATTCTTGCTATGGGTGCAGGTAAGAGTGCTGCTAAGGCTATTGATGAATACATCAAAAATAAAAACGCTTAATTGTTTTTGAATAATGCTTTGCTATAAGGTATCTTAGCAAAGATTTGTGACTTAATATAGGAACGCTCAAAATTCAGTATTTGAATTTTGAGTGTTTCTTTTTAGGTTGAAATTGGCTGGTAATTATGCTATAATGACAACAATCGTTAAAAAAGAGGTTGATTTTTATGATGGATAATTATAGTGAACAGATTGTCAAGAAAAGAGTAAATCCTGCTAAGTTTACTTTTCTTATACTGTATTTTGTCTTTGCGTTTATATTTATACTTCTGACAGTATATCTTTCACAATTTTTTGATTGGATGATTCCAGTAGCTTTGCTTATTATCGGCTTTGGCTGTTATGGCGGTTGGTATCTTTGGTCACACAAAGGTATTGAGTATGAATATATCGTAGTTCAGGGCGAAATGACTGTCGATAAAATTATCGGTATGAAAAAGCGTAAGAGAATGTTAAAATTTGATGTCAAAAGCGTTGATATGCTTGGAAAACTAAGTGAAAAGCCAGCTGATTTTGACGAAAAGCAATTTAAGGATTGTGTATATCATGCCACTGACTATACCGAGAGTGAGAATACTTATTATGCAGCTTTGCATGATATTTATTCAAAGAAGCATTGCCTGTTATACTTTGCTCCAAATGAGAAAACTCTCGAAACTATGAAACCTTTCCTTAAGAGAGAGCTTAAGGTCAAGATTTTTGGTAAATAATAAATTTAGCCGTCCGAATATCTGGACGGCTTTTTTGTAAGGAGATGTTAATTTATGAAAGTTTTATCCGCACAACAGATGAGAGATTTAGAGCAAGCTGCTGTTGATAATGGGGCAACTTATATCAAGCTTATGGAAAAAGCCGGTACAGCCGCCGCAGAGGCACTAATTAAATATGGTGCAGAGAGTAAGAAGGTTGTCATAATTTGTGGTAAAGGCAATAATGGCGGTGACGGCTATGTTATAGGCAGAGTTTTAAAAAAATATAGCTGTAAGGTTGATATAATTAGGCTTGGAGAACCAAGAACAACCGATTCCAAACTTAATGCAGAAAAAGCTATCAAACTTGATATAGCTATGGTAAATTTTCCAGAAGATAAAGAAACTTCTTTTGAACTTATCAAAAATGCAGACTATATTGTTGATGCAGTTTATGGTATAGGATTTCGTGGAGCTTTAGATGAGAATACCGCAGAGATTGCAAAGTTTGTCAATACTTCTAAAGCTTTTGTAATGGCAGTTGATATTCCAAGTGGTGTAGGCTGTGATGACGGTTCAGTAAAAGGAGAATGTTTCAAGGCAAATCTGACTGTTACATTTACAACATTAAAGCCAGCACATATTTTATATCCATCAATGGATTATTGTGGAAAAACAGAGGTAGCAAGTGTTGGAATTTCAGATGAACTGATAAATTTATCTGAATATATTATGCAGACAACAGATGAATTTCTCGGAGAAAAACTCTTACCTGAGCGTAAAATATCATCAAATAAAGGTACTTTTGGAACCTTGCTTGCTGTTGTAGGAAGCTATGGTATGGCGGGAGCAGCTATTATGTGCGGAAAAGCTGCACAAAGAAGTGGTGCAGGCTTGGTGAATATTGCTTTGCCTAAGTCGATTTATCCAATAGTTGCAGGAAAGCTTATAGAAGCTGTTTTCACCCCCTTGGCAGAGAAAAACGGCATTTCATCTGCTGAAGACTGTAATAAGCTTGTTTCTCTTGCAAATAAATCTAATGCAGTTGTTCTTGGCTGTGGTATGGGGCATAATGAAGATACCGAAAAGATAGTCTGTGAAATACTTACAAATTGTAAAAAGCCCATTATTCTTGATGCAGATGGAATAAATTCAATTGTTCCGCATATACATTTATTAAAGAAAGCCAAAGCCCCTGTTATACTTACACCTCACCCAGGAGAAATGGCAAGACTTCTTGGTTGTACAGTTGCCGAGGTTCAGCAAAATCGAGCTGAAATTGCTTTAAATTTTGCCAAGGAGCATAGTGTAAGCTTAGTTCTTAAAGGTGCAAATACACTTATATCTGATGGCAATATTTTGCTTGTAAACAGAACAGGAAATGCAGGAATGGCACGAGGCGGAAGTGGCGATGTGCTTGCAGGAATGATAGGTTCGCTTGCTGCACAGGGAATTAATCCGTTCAGAGCTGCTGTTTGCGGAGTATATGCACATGGGTTGGCAGGGGATAGGACAGCGAAAAGGCTTTCAGAAACAACAATGCTTCCTACTGATATGATTGAGGATATTAGCTTCTGAAACTGAGGGTGATGTTATTGCATAGAGTATTTAAAATAACATTTACTGTTGTTGTGGCAATAGTACTTATATTTTCAATAAGTTCTTGCACAGAAAAAGTACCGAAAATACCTGAGCTTGTTACAGGCTTTTCGGGTAATGCTGATGTAGAGCTTGGCGAAACAAAGATTAAATGCAATATTTCGCATACTGAAAAAGGTGTGTCCTCGATTATTATATCAAGCCCCGAAAACCTAAAGGGTATGTCTTTTAAAAATCTTGGCGGTACATACGCAATATCATATAATGAACTTATCTGTGAAACAGAGAAATCATATTTACCAAGTTCTTGTTTTGCACAGGCTATAACTAATGTTCTTGATAAAGCCTCTGAAGAAAATGGTGCAATATATCAGAAATCAGAAGATAATAATGCAATATTTACAGGCGCAAGTAAATCAGGCGATTTTACAATTTATGCTGATAGCAAAACTGGAATAATTAAAAAAATAGAAATTCCTGAAATAAATTTTACAGCTAACCTTACAGATACTAAGGCTATATAATTATATAAAAATGGCACAGTTCGCTTATTTGAAGTGAACTGTGCCATTTTATAATTGTATATTTACTGAATCTTAATGACAGGAATCCTCACCATGTTCATCGTGTTCCTCAATTTTACCAACGATTGGCTCTGGGTCAATACCCTGTCTGCGGTAATAATCACTTAGAGCTGCTTTAATAGCCTGTTCAGCAAGAACTGAGCAGTGAACTTTAACTGGAGGTAAACCATCAAGAGCTTCCATAACAGCCTTATTTGTAAGCTTGAGAGCATCATCTATTGATTTGCCCTTAATAAGCTCTGTTGCCATAGAGCTTGTTGCAATAGCTGCTCCACAGCCAAAAGTCTTAAAGCTGACATCAACAATAATGTTGTTTTCAACCTTAATATACATCTTCATTATATCTCCACAGCGTGAGTTTCCGACTTCACCAATTCCGTTTGCGTCAGGAAGTTCACCGACATTTCTTGGGTTTGCAAAGTGGTCCATAACCTTTTCACTGTATGCCATTTATATTCAACCTTTCTACATATAAATCTTAAATAATAAATTATGAATTTTTGATTATCTTTTCCCATAATGGTGACATAGAACGAAGCCTTGTTACTATTGGTGGGATAACCTCTAAAAGATAATCTATATCTTCTTCAGTATTTTCATCGCTGAAGCTAAGTCTTAATGAACCATGAGCGACTTCATGAGGAAGTCCGATTGCTAAAAGGACATGGCTTGGATCAAGAGAACCTGATGTGCAGGCTGAACCAGATGAGGCTGAAATGCCCTTTAGGTCGAGAGAGAGGAGGAGAGATTCACCCTCAAGCCCATGGAAACACATATTGACATTTCCAGGAAGTCTGTGAGTTCTGTCACCATTTATTCTTGAGCGGTCGATTTTCAAAAGTCCGTCAATAAGTCTGTCACGCATTTTCTCAAGTCTTGCATTTCTTTCTGCCATAATTTCGCAAGAATGTTTAAGAGCAACACTCATACCAACTACGCCAGCAATATTTTCAGTACCAGCACGACGGCCACTTTCCTGAGCACCACCATCAATAAGGTTAGGAAGCCTTAAACCTTTACGCATAAAGATTGCACCAACGCCCTTAGGACCATGGAACTTATGTGCTGACATAGAGAGCAAATCGCAGCCGATTTCCCTAACATCAACAGGAATAGCACCAACAGCTTGAACAGCGTCCGTATGGAAAATAACCTTGTGCTTTTTGCATATTTCGCCAATTTCTTTTACAGGCTGAATAGTACCAATTTCATTATTAGCGAACATAATAGTTACAAGAGCGGTATCCTCACGAATGGCATTTTCAAGTTCTTCAGGGCGAACAATGCCATTTTCGTGAACATCAAGGTAAGTTACTTCAAAACCCTCTTTTTTAAGAGAATCAAGAGTATGAAGAACAGCGTGATGCTCAAATTTAGAAGTTATGATATGTTTTTTACCTTTTTTAGCTCCGAGATGAGCAGCACCTTTGATAGCCCAGTTATCAGCTTCACTTCCGCCTGAAAGGAAGAAGATTTCTTTAGGGTCGGCATTAAGGCACTCTGCAACAGTATTACGAGCATTCTCAACAGCCTGACGAGATTTTACACCGAGTGAATAGAGGCTTGATGGATTGCCATAGTAATCTGTAAGATAAGGCATCATAGCATCAAGAGCTTCTTTAGAAAGACGAGTTGTTGCGGCGTTGTCCGCATATATTTTCTTCATATAGGTTTCACCTCAAATATATATAATAAATCAATGACTTTTAATATCCTTTGCCATTGTATGGAAAATTATACACCTATTCAATAGGAAATGCAATAGTTATTTTGACAATTTCTATCGTTTTAGTAGGAAATATTTAGTATAGCCTAACTATCTTTATTTAATTAAAAAATAGTATATTTAGCTAATATGATTTATTAGTTATCAGTTAATAATTTAAGGCTTAGGCGAAACTTTTAATTTAGGACTATTTCTTGAACTTAGCCGCCTCTGCAACAGCCAATTCGTCACAGCGTTCATTTTCTGGGTGTCCTGCGTGACCTTTAACCCAAACAAATTTAACTTTGTGTTTATCAAGAAGATTTAGTAATTCTTCCCAAAGGTCAGAATTTAAGGCTTTTTTCTTATCGCTTTTTATCCAGCTATGAGCCTTCCAAGACCTTGCCCAACCTTTGGTTACAGCATCACATACATACTTTGAATCGCTTGTAACAGTTACTTCACAAGGCTCTTTAAGAGCCTTGAGTGCCTCAATAACACCACGAAGCTCCATACGATTATTTGTGGTTTCAGCCTCACCGCCAGAAATCTCTTTAATATGTTCATTATATCTAAGAATTGCACCAAAACCACCTGGTCCAGGGTTTCCGCTGCAAGCACCATCTGTAAAGATTTCTATTTTCTTCAAATAAATCAATCCTTTCGAGATATATTATATATAATAAAGCTATAATTAGCAAGCTATCCGTTGAATAAAGTATCTTTTAATAGTTATAAGTAGCTTTTAGTTAATTCTATAAACTTGACAGAATTGCATTTGCGGAGTAGAATTAAGTTACTGATTTTGTTCGGAAAAATAAATATAAAGATGGAGGTTATTTTTAGTGACATCAGAATATAATAAGCAGAACCAATCCCTCGGCGATTTTCAAGGAGGTAGCACTCAAAGAAAGGGTAGAGGGATAGGTCGAGGTATGCCCCAAAGACAGGGCTCACTTTCTCCTTATGAGAGAAGACAGCAGAGCAAGGCGGCTATGATAGAGGGTTCGTCTGCAAAGCTTTTCGGAAGAATTAACCCTAATAATCAAGATAGACAGTCAGCTCAGACTCAAAAGGGTCGTTTTCAGTCGGCTGACCAAAAGCAAAAGGCTTTTAAAAAGAGAAACCCACAGGGAAAGGCACAAAAAAGAGGTTATTCACCGCTCCCAAGCGTTAAGATTACATTCCTTGGCGGACTTAACGAAATCGGCAAAAATATCACACTTTTCGAGTGTGATGGAGATATGTTCCTGCTTGATTGTGGTATGGCATTCCCTGATGGTGAAATGCTTGGTGTAGATTTAGTTTTACCTGATTTTACCTATATAGAGAGAAACAAAGATAAAATCAAGGGTATAGTTCTTACACATGGACACGAAGACCATATCGGAGCTTTGCCTTACTTATTAAGAAAGCTTAATATTCCAATGTATGGCACAAGTCTTACACTTGGACTTGTTGGCAGTAAGCTCAAGGAGCATAATCTTCAGTCAAAGGCAAAGATGAATGTAGTAAAGCCTGGTCAGAGAATAAAGCTTGGTTGTATGACAATAGAATTTATTCATGTAAACCATTCCATTCCTGATGCGGTAGGTCTTGCAATTCATACCCCTGGTGGAACAATTATCCATACAGGTGACTTCAAAATCGACTGTACACCTATAACAGGTGATATGATAGACCTTGCAAGATTCGGAGAGCTTGGCAATGAGGGTGTGCTTGCACTTATGGCGGATTCTACCAATGCAGAGCGTCCCGGATACACTGTAACAGAGCAAAAGGTTGTAAATTCCTTTGAAATGTTCTTTAGAGAGGCCGAAAAGGAAAGAATTATAATTGCAACCTTTGCATCAAATATTGGTCGTGTTGAGCAAATTATTAAGTGTGCCGCCAGACATGGCAGAAAAGTTGCTTTCTCAGGCAGAAGTATGATTAACTATATGACTATTGCCACAGAGTTGGGCTATGTTGATATTCCTGATGGTGTTGTCATTGATATTGATATGCTAAATAAATATCCAAAGGAGCAGATAGTTCTCATTACTACTGGAAGTCAGGGCGAGCCTATGTCTGCACTTTCAAGAATGGCTTATTCAGACCACAGAAAGGTTGCAGTAGGTCCAGGTGACTTTATAATCATTTCAGCTAATCCTATTCCTGGTAATGAAAAAACTGTTGGAGCAGTCGTTAATGAACTTATTAAACATGGCTGTCATGTTGTTTATGAATCTATGTATGAAGTTCATGTTTCAGGACACGCTTGCCAAGAGGAACTTAAAATTATTCAGGGACTTACAAAGCCTAAATATTTTATTCCAGTTCATGGTGAGCAAAAGCACTTGCAAAAACACGCAGAATTGGCTTATCAGATGGGTATTCCAAAGGAAAATGTCTTTATCGGAAATATCGGAAATGTAATCGAACTTAACAGAGATTATATGAAACAACTTCCTGATGTTCCTGCTGGTCAGGTACTTGTTGATGGTCTTGGCGTCGGTGATGTAGGAAGTATCGTTCTTCGTGATAGAAAACATCTCGGACAGGACGGCTTAATTGTAGTTGTAGTAACAATAGATTCTGAGGACGGTCATGTTGTTTCTGGTCCTGATATAGTTTCAAGAGGCTTTGTATATGTAAGAGAAGCTGAACCACTTATGGATAACATCAAGGCAAGAGTAGAGGATATTCTTGATGATTGCTATAATGAAAATATCCGTGAATGGGGTGTTATGAAAACAAAGATAAAAGACGAGCTTTCCAAGCTTTTATATGATAAAACCAGAAGAAGTCCGATGATTCTTCCTGTAATTATGGAGATTTAATCGTGCGTATTTTTAGATGATTGGGGGTGGCTGTCTTGAATAAAAAAATATGGGTGACAACACCTGTCTTTATAATATTTTCGATTGTAATGTTTGTTATGGCAAGTGTTTCTTACTATTATAATACAACTATTTTTATAATTGAGCTTCTTGCGGCAATAGCATCTGCGGCAACAGTATTTCTTAGCACCTATAAATTTGGCAATTATGTCAGCCGCATTATAAAGAGTGCCTCAGGTGCTTTTTCGATTATGAATCAGTCATCACTCGACCTGATAAATGTTGCTGCCATTGTAGTTGATGATTTTGGCGTTATTATGATGTGCAATAAAAATTTCACTCAAAAGATGTGCAATAATGAGGATAAAATCGGAGAAACTGCGGCACAATTTATAGAGTCTAAAGATATAAGGGATTATTTTAATCACAATGGCATAGATGTTAGCTATAACGATAAATGGTATGTTGCTTTTGGAGTTCTTGCTGAAAACGGCGGAATAATATATTTTGTTGATAATAGCTTATATAAAGCAAATTCTGATGAATATTTACTTTCAAGGCCTGTTGTAGCTCTTATTGATTTCGATAATAAGAGCGAAATAGAGAGAGCAAGTGACGAAAATGTCTGCGACCAGATTTCTATATTTATAGAAAGTAAGCTTCAGGAATGGGCGGCAGGTATGAAAGGCTTTTATAAAAAGCTTGAAAAGAATGATATGTACCTTGTCGTTATAGAGGAAAGAAATATTCAGACGCTTATTGAGCAGAAGTTTAAAATCCTTGAAACCATAAGAAATATTAGAATAAATGATGTTTCTGGTGCGACAATATCTATTGGTATAGGTCATTGCGGAAAAACTTTCAGAGAATGTGAGCTTCGTGCAAGACAGGCTCTTGAGATGGCACACGGACGAGGTGGCGACCAAGCCGCAGTCAACAACGGTGAGGGATACGAGTTCTTTGGTGGCACTTCTAAGGGTGTTGAAAAAAGAGATAAAGTAAGAACAAGAGTTATTTCTGCGGCACTTGAGGAACAAATAAGAAAAAGCGATAAGGTCATCATTATGGGACACCGCTTTTCGGATTTAGATAGTGTGGGAGCGGCTGTTGGTATGTGGAGTACCATACAAAAGGGTATGGATATGGACGCATTCATCGCCATAAACAAGAATCAAAGTCTTGCAGGCTCAGTTATTTCAAATATAGAAAAATCAGGCTTGCTCGATGTTTTTATAGATGAACATACCGCACTTAATGAGATAACGGAAAGAACGCTTCTCATTGTTGTTGATACACATTCGCCAAGCTTTCTTGAGTTCGCAAAGGTTTATAAGAAATGCAAGAGAGTTATTGTAATAGACCACCATAGAATGATGGTTAATCATATAGAAAACGCAATGATTTTCTATCATGAGCCTTATTCTTCTTCGGCTTCTGAAATGGTTGCGGAGCTTATCCAATATTTAGGCAGTGATAATCTTACAAGACTTGAGGCAGAGGCACTTCTTGCAGGAATTATGCTTGATACTAAAAACTTTGTTTTGCGTACAGGTGTAAGAACTTTCGAGGCGGCAGCATTCTTAAGAGGAAAAGGAGCAGATACGGTTGAGGTTAAGAGATTGTTCTCTAACTCAATCAGTACATATAAGACTAAATATAAGCTTGTTAGTGAGGCTGAAATATTCAATTTCTATGCAATAGCTTGTGCAGATGAGGAAACCTCTGATATCAGAATAGCTGCGGCACAAGCGGCAGATGAACTTCTTGGCATAGAAAATGTCAAGGCGTCATTTGTAATGTTTCCAACAAAGAACTGCATAAATATTTCCGCCCGTTCTCTTGGAGATGTAAATGTTCAGGTTCTTATGGAGAAGATGGGTGGTGGCGGTCATCAGACAATGGCGGCTACTCAGTTAAAGGGTGTAACTATGGAAGAAGCAAGAGAACAGCTTGTTCAGATAGTAAGTTCTATCAATAGTGAACAGGTTCAAAATCAAACAGAATCTGCAGGTGCGGAGTCAGTGTTTATCGAACCACAGCAATAATACTTATAATTTAAGGGCGGGTTTTGCTCACCTATTTGGTGATTTATAATAAAAATTTAAAGGTTTATAGCTTTAAGCCTTTTTTATGAGAAAGGAAGTTAGATTAGTAATGAAAGTAATGCTTTTACAAGATGTTAAGGGTACAGGAAAAAAGGGAGAGCTTGTTAATGTAAGTGACGGCTACGCAAGAAACTTTTTGTTTCCAAGAAATTTAGCAAGAGTTGCCGATGCACAGGCTCTTAATGAGTTCAAAAATGCAGAGCAATCAAAACAGTATAAAATTGAACAGCAGACAAAAGAGGCACAGGCTATTGCTGATAAGCTCAAAGATGTAACTCTTGAGCTTAAAGCAAAGGCTGGTCAGGGTGGCAGACTTTTCGGCTCTGTAACAAGCAAGGAAATTGCTGCTGAAATCAAAAAACAGTATAATTTCTCTATCGACAAGAGAAAAATTTCACTCGATTGCGATATTAAGGCTTTTGGTGTCTATAATTGCGAAATTAAGCTTTTCGGCGGAGTTGTCGCAAAGCTTAAGGTGTCTGTAACAGAGCTTTAATTTTGGGAGGTCTTTATAAATGGCGGATATAGATTCCGTTTCATCTTCGGTTGACGGTATGAATCTTCCGTATAGTCCTGAGGCAGAACAAGCTGTTCTTGCAACTATCATTATGGACGGAGAATGTATGGCGGAAGTTATTCAGATACTTCCACAGGCAGAGTGTTTCTATCTTGCAACACATCGTTCTATATATACTGCAATGATAGAGCTTTTTGTTATGAATACGCCGATAGATGTTATCACAATTCTTGAAAAGCTCAAACAGCAAAAAGACTATGATGACGCTTCTTTCAAATCCTATCTATATCAGATTTCAGAGATGTTGCCGTCAAGGTCTAATATTACTGAATATGCTGAAATTGTTAAGAATAGCTATCAAAGACGCAGGCTTATTTTAGCTTCAAGAGAAATCATAAATAATGCTTCTGAATATGGAGATAATGTTTCTGCATTGATAGATTCTGCAGAACAGAGCATTTTTGATATTCGTGGTGATAATAGCAATCGCACGGGCCTGCAGAGAGTAGACAGTATTATTCTTGATGTTCTTGATAGAATAGATATACTGAATTCTCCGGAAAGCTCTGAAATGAGAGCTATTCCTACGGGCATAGGTACGCTTGATAATGTTATAACAGGACTTAACCGTTCAGACCTTATAATTCTTGCGGCTCGTCCTGGTATGGGTAAAACCAGTTTTGCACTAAATATTATGCGTCATGTTGCCGTAAGCGTTAAAAAGAGGGTGGCTTTTTTCTCACTCGAAATGTCAAGAGAACAGCTTGCTTCAAGACTTATCTCAACGGAAGGTATGATAGAGGGTACAAAGCTTCGTACAGGAAAGCTTCAAGATGATGATTGGGCAAGACTTATCGAGGCTGGCGATGTACTCAGAAAAACAGAAATGTATTTTGATGATACACCAGGTATATCTGTTCCAGAGCTAAAGGCAAAGCTTAGACGACTTAAAGATGTAGATTTGGTAATAGTCGATTATCTTCAGCTTATGTCTGGCTCAAGAAGAACTGAAAGTCGTGTAAACGAAATAAGTGAAATCACAAGAAGTCTGAAAGCCCTTGCTAAGGAATTTAATGTTCCCGTAATAGCACTTTCACAGCTTTCTCGTGCAAGTGAAAAGCGTGAAAACCGAAAGCCACAGCTTTCTGACTTAAGAGATTCAGGTTCTATCGAGCAGGACGCAGATATTGTTTTGTTTCTTTATCGTGAGGGCTACTATGATAGCATTGGCAGTGGCAATGACGAAGAAAAGGACAACAACAGCGGTGAATGTATTGTTGCAAAGAATCGTCATGGTGAAGCTCGTTCAGTGCCATTACATTGGCAAGGCGAATATATGCGTTATACTGCACAGGAGTTAAGCCGTGGAGAATAAATTATTAAAAGCAATCAAAGAATATTCTTTAATTGAAGATGGAGATAAAATAATAGTTGCACTTTCGGGCGGAGCAGATTCAACAGCACTGCTCTGCTCTTTGATGTCTATAAGAGAAAGCCTTTCTCTCACGATTTATGCTTGTCATATAAATCATCTTTTGAGAGGTGATGAAAGCTTTCGTGATGAAAATTTCGTGCGTGAACTATGCGAAAAGCTTGGTGTAGAACTTTTTGTCCTACAATGTGATATAAATAAGCTCGCTTCCGAAAGAAATCTCGGAAGCGAGGAATGTGGCAGGCAAGTTAGGTATGACTTCCTGAATAAAAATGCCACAAGACTTGGTGCAAAAATCGCAACTGCCCATACCTCAACTGATAGTATGGAAACTATACTTATGAATATAAGCCGAGGCAGTGGTATAAAGGGTGCAAGAGGTATACCGCCTAAGCGTGATAATATCATACGACCGCTAATTCTTGCCTCGAGAGCAGATACAGAGGAATATTGTAAATCTCATAATATTCCATATGTAAACGACAGCACAAATTCTGAAAGACTTTATACAAGAAATAAAGTTCGCCTTGATGTTGTGCCAGTTTTGAGGGAAATAAATCCCTCAATAGAAGAAGCCTTCTTGAGATTTTCTAAAAGTATGAAAGAGCTTGATGAATTTATAGAAAAATCTGCTCAGACTGCACTATCAGAAAGCAAAATTGAGAATGGTTATTCTTGCGAAAAGTTGAAAAAGCTTGATAAGCCTATTCTTGCAAGAACGATTGAAATTCTCTGCAACAAGGAAAATATTGAGCCTGAAAGTGTTCATATAGAGCTTATTGAAAAAGCTATTAAAAATAGTGGTGCTGTTTCAATTAAAAATGGTATTATGGCTATCTCAAGTCAGGGAATATTCAGAATTTATCATAAAAATTCTTTGAATAACTCTGAGAGAAAATCAGAAATTCCAGTATTTATCAATAGTTCAGCGATGATATGTAATAAAAATATACGAACAGAATTGGTAAATATGGAGGAATTTCTTGCAAGAGCAAAATTTACAAAAAATTTATTTACCATTTCGCTTGATTATGCTACAATATCCGATAGAGCAGTTTTCAGAAATAGAAAAGCTGGTGACTTCATTGCACCGAAGGGCAGAGGACTCACAAAGCCACTTAGAAAGCTTATGTCTGAGATGAAAATTCCTGCTGAAAAGCGTGATTCTGCTATTTTGCTTGCCGATGAAAATAATATTCTATGGGCAGAGGAAATAGGCGTTTCTGAGCAGTGCTGTGTTAAAAATACTACTCAAAAGGTTTTAATGATATACATAGATGAATAGAGGTAAGGCTATGATAAATGATATATCCAAAATTTTGCTTAGCTGTGATGATATAGAAAGACTGACAAGTAGAATTGCAAAAGATATAAGTCAGAAAAATCAAGACGGAAATTTGCTAATGATTTGTATTCTTAAAGGCAGTTTTATGTTTTTTGCAGATATAGTCAGAAAGTTGAGTGTCCCTTGTGAAGTTGATTTTATGCAGGTATCAAGCTATGGCTGTTCGACAGTTTCGAGTGGTAAAATTAATATTCTGAAGGATATTTCAATAAGTGCTGATGGAAAGAATGTTGTTGTAGTTGATGATATTCTCGATACAGGTTGTACATTATATAAGCTTAGAGAGTACTTTCTTGAAGAAAAGAATGCGAAATCAGTTACAGTTTGCACACTTTTGGATAAGCCAGCAAGAAGAAGCTTTGATATAATTCCAAACTATAAAGGCTGTGAAATCCCCGATGAATTTGTTGTAGGCTATGGTCTTGATTATGATGAATATTATAGAAACCTACCCTTTGTTGGTATCTTGAAAAGGGAAATCTATGAAAAAAGTGAATAAATCAGCTTTTCAAAAAAATAAATAGCTGTTTATGGCTAATTTAAGCGGTTTACCACTTGAAATTATTCACAATTTACGATAAACTAATATAACAATGCAAAAATAAGGAGGCAGAAATTTTGGATAATAAAAAAACCATAAGAAATCTACTGATTTATCTTGGTATTCCGATTGTTTTGATAATAATTATTGCAGTTATTTTCAGTTCACAGAGAACAGAACAACCTACTACTTCCGAGATAGTTTATTACTTTAAGGATATGAAGGTTAAGGAATATACAGTAGATTTTGGTACAGGTGCTATTGAGCTTAAGCTCAATGATGACAAAGGCACTGTTGTTAAGGCAACAGCTGCAAGTATTACAACTTTTCTTGACCAAATCAACCCGTATGTTGACCAGTATAACGAGAAGCATCCTGATGAACCGATGAAGTATGATCATATCAGGGCATCAGAAAATTCTTGGTTGATAGATTTGTTGCCGAATATTATATTGTTTGGTGCATTAGTAGTATTCTGGATATACTTTATGCGAAAGCTGTCTAATGGTATGGGTGGCGACGGCAAAACAATGGGCTTTGGAAAGGCTAAAATTAAGAGCATTTCCGATGAAAAGCGTAAGACAACCTTTGCCGATGTTGCGGGTGCTGACGAGGAGAAGGAAGAACTCCGTGAAATCGTTGAGTTTCTCAAAGACCCTAAAAAGTATAATGAGCTTGGTGCAAGAATACCAAAGGGCGTTTTGCTCGTAGGCCCTCCAGGAACAGGTAAAACACTTCTTGCAAGAGCAGTTGCAGGTGAAGCAGGTGTTCAGTTCTTCTCAATCTCAGGCTCAGACTTCGTTGAAATGTTTGTTGGTGTTGGTGCATCAAGAGTTCGTGACCTCTTTGAGCAGGCTAAGAAAAATAGTCCTTGTATCATATTTATAGATGAAATTGATGCAGTAGGTCGTCAGCGTGGTGCTGGTCTTGGTGGCGGACACGATGAGCGTGAGCAGACACTTAACCAGCTCCTCGTTGAAATGGATGGCTTTGGTGCTAATGAAGGTGTAATTATGATTGCTGCAACAAACCGTCCTGATATTCTCGACCCAGCTCTTATGCGTCCAGGTCGTTTTGATAGACAGGTTATTGTTGGCAGACCTGATATAAAGGGTCGTGAAGAAATACTCAAGGTTCACGCAAAGGGTAAGCCTCTTGCTCCAGATGTTGTTCTTAAAACTATTGCAAAATCTACAGCAGGTTTTACAGGTGCAGACCTTGAAAACCTCCTTAATGAAGCTGCACTTCTTGCTGCAAGAAAAGACCTCAAGGCTATTACAATGACTGAAGTTGAGGAAGCAACAATCAAAGTTGTTGTCGGTGCAGAAAAGAAATCACGAGTAATGAGTGATGCTGAAAAGAAGTTGACAGCATATCATGAGGCAGGACACGCAATCGCAACATATTTCTGCCCAACTCAAGACCCAGTTCACCAAATTTCAATTATTCCAAGAGGTATGGCAGGCGGATTTACAATGTCCTTGCCAAGCGAGGATAAGTCATACCGTTCTAAGAAAGAGATGAAAGAAGACATAGTTGTTCTTCTCGGTGGAAGAGTTGCAGAAGCACTCATTATCGGAGATATTTCAACAGGTGCGTCTAATGATATTGAGAGAGCAACAAAGCTTGCTTTCGCAATGGTTGCACAATATGGTATGAGTGATACGCTTGGACCTATTGCATATTCAACAGATGACAGCAATGTTTTCTTGGGTAAGGAACTTGGTCATTCCAAAAATTACTCCGAATCCACAGCTGCTAAGATTGATAAGGAAGTCAGCGATATTATCACAACTGGCTATAATAAGACAGAAGAAATTCTCAAGAATAATATAGGTAGACTTCACGAAGTCGCTAAGTTCCTTATTAGCAACGAAAAGATGAGCGGTGATGAATTTAAGAAAGTTATGGAAGGTGCAAGTGCCGAAGAACTTCTTACAGAGCTTAATAAAGACGCTGATGAAGTCTAATAAAAATTCAAATCTATTCAGATGAATAACTAAACGATTTTTTGTAGTTCCTTTAAAATTATGAGTAATTATGCAGTTAGTTTTTTTCTAACTTAAATTCTCTAAAAAATCGCCATAAAGACGATTTTTAGCTTTTATATTATATCATACAATACTTGGATTATGATTACAGAAGCCGCTCATAACTTGAAGTGAACCCCAAATATTAGACAAATAAATATTAACTTGCAAGAGAATGAGTTCGGTATTGCACCGGGCTCATTTTCAATTTAGAAACAATCCTTTCATTATTGTAGTAATAAATGTATTCTTTGAGACAGTTGATGAATGCATTAGAAGCCAAAATTATGAGACATACACATGAGTAGACAAGCTTGTATCGCTTAACAACATCAAGAACCGAGATTTAATCTATGTCGGGCAGAAAATTAGAGTAAAATAACATAAAATGACTAAGAGCTGTATCTACACTTTGATATATACCCAGAATTCTAGGCACATATCAGTGTGGGTACAGCTTTTTGTTTTTGTAAGCTATTTTTAGTGTCACATTTAGTGTCACATTGGTATAATATTTTGCAATATTTAAAGCAATTTTACATAATACAAGCTATAAAAAATAACCTCAGTAAAAATGCAAAAATCCGCATAAATACTGAGGTTTAGCCATATGGTGCGGGTGACAGGACTTGAACCTGCACGGGGTTACCACTAGAACCTAAATCTAGCGCGTCTGCCAATTTCGCCACACCCGCAAACTATTAATTATTATACATCAAACCTTAAATAATTGCAAGTGTTTTTTTGTTTGATTTTAAATTATAATTCCATCACAATGGTCAATTTCGTGCTGAATAATTTGAGCAGTTAATCCATTGAATTTTCCAATGTGTTTTTTGAAAGAAACATCTTCGTATTCAACTTCAATTTTATTATATCTTTTTGTTTTGCGGATACCAATTAATGAAAGACAAGCTTCTTCGGTTTCGTAGGGTTCAGATTTTTTTGTTATTTTAGGATTTAGCATAGTTACAGTCATAAGTCCAGTGTCTACAATTATTATTCTTTTATTATAGCCTATCATATTTGCCGCCATTCCAACGCATATTTCTCGATTGGCACGCAATGTATCTAAAAGATCTGTTACAATTTCCTGGTCTGCTTCCGTTGCCGGTTTTGCTTTTCTCCCAAAAATCTTTTTGCCCTTTATAATATTTCTAACCATGACTTTTCTCCTGTGAACTTATTTATTCGTATTCTCTTGTATTATTTTATTCTTGCTTCCCATCTATATCTGGGGTTTTTATGATTTGGTTTTCTTCTTATCAATTGTTCTGATTCTATTAAATACTCCAGTTCAATTTCTATATCCAATGATAAATCCTTAGTCACAAGTTCTTTATAGCCTAGATATGGATTATGCGCTATTTCTT
>OMDZ01000607.1_pt1 | contig 20252 bp, 14 predicted proteins | sample 1673641 | NCBI WGS metagenome assembly OMDZ01 (sample SAMEA103958117, study PRJEB25191) | human gut metagenome | biome: human-associated habitat [ENVO:00009003]; feature: intestine environment [ENVO:2100002]; material: feces | place: Germany | collected 2013/2015
GTATCCCGCCGCCATGGAAAAGCCCGGGGTCCGCAGGGCCTGGGCAATATCCTCCGGCAGACTGCCGGCAGCGACGGTTTCCTTATCCAGCAGCGCCGGAGCGGAGCCGTCCTCCGCCAGCACCAGCCACCCGGCGGTGTGCTGCTCCAGCAGAGCCAGGGCCCGGCTGGCGGTGTCGTTCCACAGGGGATCCTCCGCCGGGATGAACTGGAAATGGGCCGTGACGTCGCCGCCGCAGACCATGCCGATATCCCGCTCCGGGGCCTGGTGCAGGGGAAACTCCCGGATGCAGGAGCGGCGCTGGTCCAGCAGCTCCCGGCACAGTTGGATGCTGCGTCCCTCCACCGCGCCGCCGCCGATGGTACCCACCAGGCGGCCTTCGGCTCCCACCAGCATCTGTGCTCCGGCCTTCCGGGGGGCGCTGCCCCGGTCGGCGATCAGCGTCACCAGCACCGTGTCCCGGCGCTTCTCCACCTCGTAAAACAGTTGGGAAAAAATCTGCTTCATGACGTTATCCTTTTTTCCAGGCCTCCGTCTCCTCCAGCAGCCACTGACGCCAGGCATCCACGCCCAGGCCGGACTTGGCGGAGATGGGGAAAATCTTCAGCTTGGGATTGCGCCGGTGAGCGTACTCCACCACCCTGTCCATGTCGAAGTCGAAATACGGCAGCACGTCGATCTTGTTGATAATCAGCGCGTCGCACACTGTGAAGATCAGGGGGTACTTCAGGGGCTTGTCGTGGCCCTCGGGCACGGAAAGGATCATGGCGTTTTTCACCGCGCCGGTGTCGAACTCCGCGGGGCACACCAGATTCCCCACATTCTCCAGCACCACCAGGTCCAGGTCATCGGTGCCCAGCTCCCGCAGTCCCTGCTGGGTCATCCCGGCGTCCAGGTGGCACATGCCGCCGGTGTGCAGCTGGATGGACCGGACCCCGGCGTTGGCCATGGCGGCGGCGTCCACGTCGGAGTCGATGTCCGCCTCCATAACGCCCATGCGCAGCTGATCCTTCAGGCCCTCCACGGTCCGCAGCAGGGTGGTGGTCTTGCCGCTGCCCGGAGAGGACATCAGATTCAGCAGGAAGGTGCCCTGCTTTTTCAGCTGCTGCCGGACCCGGTCCGCCTCCCGGTCGTTGTCGGCGAAAACGCTTTCCTTCACCTGGATGATCTTATATTTGTCCATAGGTACGCCTCGTTTCTGTGGATTTTTCAGCAGTATACCATATTTGTCATGAATATGCAAACGACGCGACAAAAAATACCGGAATATGCCAAAAATTATTTGCGTTACCCACCGGACTGGGGGTATAATGAGGGGACAAGAAGGAGGCAGATAGCATGATCTCGACAAAAGGACGGTACTCCATCCGGATCCTTTTGGACCTGGCAGAGCACCGCAGCGGCGGCTACATCCCTATGAAGGAGGTGGCAGCGCGGCAGAATATCTCGCTGAAATACATCGAGAAGCTGATGCCTGCGCTGAAGACTGCCGGATTCATTGAGAGCGTCCACGGCATCGGCGGAGGCTACCGCCTGGCCCGGGAGCCGGAAACATGCACCCTGTGGGACATCCTGCAGTGCTCCGAGGGGAACCTGGCCCCGGTAAGCTGCCTGAAGGACGGGGCTGGTCTCTGCGCCCGGTCCGCCGAGTGCCGCACCCTCCCGGTGTGGGAGGGATACTACCGGATGACCCGGGACTATTTTTCCGGTGTCACTCTGGCGGACCTGATGGACACCCCCCAGGGGGACAACTACGTCATTTGAATATACGCCGCCCGGATCGGAACTGCCCATCCCAGCCTGGGCGGCGTATATATTTTCCGGGTTCGACGAAAAAAGCGGTTGCAAAACGGCAGGGAGTTTGGTATAATCAGCGGGTAACAGATGCGCAGGGTTAGTACATCGGTAGTACATCGGCTTCCCAAGCCGAGGAGGCGGGTTCGATTCCCGTACCCTGCTCCATAAAACAAAAGACCGCCAACGGCGGTCTTTTGTTTTATGGTATGCTCTACTGATGAGAAATTACTATATTGAGGACACTGTTATGAATCACTATGCATATACGCCCATTCCAACCGACCCTGTTTTTCTGAGTTTGAACGGCTGCAAGAACTGGGGTACATTACACCAGCGCATCCGTAAGGCGTTTGGGTTTCCGGATTACTACGGAGAAAACTGGGATGCCATGTGGGATTGCCTGACGGACGTATTCTTGCGGCCGGTGCAGAGACGCATCGTTGTGGAAGGCTTTGCTTCTATGCCCCAAGAGTTGCAGGAGTATGCCGCACCGATGCAGGAGATTTTCAGCGACCTTCAGGAGAAATATCCTTGGGTATCGATCACATACCGCTGATTGCAGACACAACAAAACCTGGGGGCAATCACAAAGCGAGGGCTTTAAGAGAAATCTTGAAGTCCTCGCTTTGTTGTGTCCGGAATCCATTGCGGCATATGGACTTTCAGGCGTTACGCCCTCAAAAGAGCCTATTATCCATGCGGCGAACCGGCTTCTCGATGCGTTTGTTTACAAATAATTCAAAGCCTTCCACTTGACAAGGGCGGCGGGGGGTGGTAAACTGCGTTTAGCACTCAGGAAGATGGAGTGCTAACGGAGAAACGATATGGAAATGACCGATCGAAAAAAGCAAATACTGAAGATCGTCGTGGAAGAATATGTGGCGGCGGCGGAGCCGGTGGGCTCCAAGGCCATTGCCCAGCGGATGCCCGGAAAGATCAGCTCTGCCACCATTCGCAATGAGCTGGCGGATCTGACGGAAATGGGCTATCTGGAGCAGCCGCACACCTCCGCCGGGCGGGTCCCCTCCGCCAAGGGCTATCGGCTGTACGTCAACGAGCTGATGGAGCATCGCGCCCTGAGCCGGGAGGAGGAGGATAAGCTCAACGCCTCTCTGGCGGAGAAGCTGGCGGGGACGGATCAGCTCATGGCCCGGGCAGGCCAGATGGTGTCCTCCTTTGTGGGTTATCCGGCCTATACCGTGGCGGATCACAAGACAGCCGCCACCGTGCGGCGGTTCGAGCTGATTCCGGTGGACGCCAACAGCTTCATTGCCGTGGTGATGCTGTCGGACAGCCAGGTGAAAAGCCAGCTGCTGCCGCTGCAATTGCCGGTGGCCGACGGCGGCCTGCCGGACATGAGCCACCTGCTGAACACCCATTTCACCGGCGTTTCCGCCGAGGAGATGAACGCCACGCTCATGCGCCTGAGCGAGCAGGTGTCCGGGCAGTGGTTCCTGATCCTGAATCAGGTGACGGAATACGCCGGATCGCTGCTGGAGGAATCCAGCCACCAGCAGGTGTATACCAGCGGCGCCAGCCAGCTGCTGAAGTTCCCGGAATTTCGGGATATCGACAAGGCCCACGACCTGATGAGCTTTATGGTGGACAACAAGCAGGAGCTGCCTGTGCCTGCCGGGGACGCGCCCATGCAGATACTCATCGGGCCGGAAAACGTCAACGACGCGCTGAAGGAGAGCAGCGTGGTGATCGCCAGCTATGATATCGGCGATAATATGCGCGGCTTAGTGGGCGTTGTGGGTCCCACACGTATGGATTACGCCGCGGTCGCGGCGCGGCTGAGCTACTTTGCGGAGAGCCTGAGCCGTATGTTTGGTAAAAAACAGCTACCGGAGGATACAACGGAATGAGCGAAAAGGATAATAAAAAGAACAAGAAGGCAACAGAGGCCGCCGAGAGCGCCGCGAAGGCAGCCGCGCCGGAAGCGGCGGAGAGCGCAGCGGAAGCGGCCGAGACGACCGAGGATACCTACACCGTCACCAAGGCACAGATGGAGCAGATGGAGGCGCTGGCGAAAACGCTGGCGGACGCCAATGACAAATACCTGCGGCTGGCGGCGGAGTACGACAACTACCGGAAGCGGACTGCGCGCGAGAAGGAGCACCTGTACAATGACGCGAAGATCGACACCATCAAGCCGTTTCTGGCGGTGCTGGACAATCTGGAACGGGGCGTGAGCCAATTTGAGGAGGGCGACGCACACCGGCAGGGACTGGAGCTGATCTGCAAGCAGTTCGAGGAGGTCTTAACCAAGCTGGACGTTGCGGAGATACCCGCCCTGGGTGAGAAGTTCGATCCGGAAAAGCACAACGCGGTGATGCACACCGAGGACGAGACCGCGGCGGAGAACACCGTGGTAGAGGTATTCCAAAAGGGCTACACACTGGGCGACAAGGTTCTGCGGTTCGCCATGGTGAAAGTAGCCAACTGAGAGGGAGGAAGCTATTATGGAAGGCAAGAAACTGTACAAGAGCAGCACGGACAAGAAGATCGCCGGTGTATGCGGCGGCATCGCGGAGTATTTCAACATCGACTCCACGCTGGTGCGTTTGGCGTGGGTGGTGTTCTGCCTGCTGGGCGGAAGCGGTGTGCTGGCCTATATCATTGCCGGCCATCATGCAGGACTTCCCAATGGCCCTGATCTTTTTTTCGAACGATTTCATAAAAAAATTCCTGATTGGGAATCCTATGCCCCCGCTGATTTGTATTCTTTTACAGAACCGTCCCCTCCACGTCTCTGGCACGAAAAATCGCACACTCCGGATCGTAATCTGGGTTTTGCTGTAGCCATGCAGATACGAATGCTTTTCTCGTTCCTGACAGATAGTGATTTTTTAGGAACGGAACACTTCATGTGCCAGGAAAAACGGGACATGAGGCCTTCCTGGCCTCAAAATATCCTGGCACAAATGAGCCTGAGGCTTGAAGCGCATTTGGGCAACATGGAAAGTGCTCGGAATCTCACCCCCATTCAACGTCTACGGCGTGAGATACACCATCAATGCCTTTCCCGGGCCCAAGTCCCTCAGGGGATTTACCAGCTCAATGTCCCTACAGGCGGAGGAAAAACCCTTTCTTCTCTCAGCTTTGCACTTGCCCATGCGCAGCACTGCCACATGAGCCGTGTAATTTACGTGATACCCTTTACCAGCATTATTGACCAAACAGCAAAAACGTTCAGGGAAATCATGGCCCCACTGGATGAAAAATTCGGAATGGAATGCGTATTGGAGCATCACTCCAACCTAGCGGCAGATAAAGATACGGAAAGAGTAAGATTGATGTCGGAAAACTGGGATGCGCCTCTCATCGTTACTACCAGCGTCCAATTTTTTGAATCTTTGTTTTCCAACAAGCCATCCGTTTGTAGAAAGTTGCACAACATTACCAATTCCGTCATTATTTTTGATGAGGCTCAAAACCTTCCTTCACACTTATTGGCCCCATGCCTGGAAGCCATGAAAACCCTAGAAAAAGATTACGGATGTACCCTGGTGCTTTGCACAGCCACCCAGCCGACTCTGGAACACAAGAAGGAATTCCCCATAGGATGGCCAGCCGGAGAACTTACCAGTCTGCTCGGAAACGACTTCGAACGCCGACTGGAAAACGCCATGCAGCGTGTAACCATACAGCATCTGGGCAGAATGGATCAAAATGCCCTTATCAGGCATTGGAATACACTCCCGGATCAATCCGCTCTATTCATTGTCAACACGACCAGGGAAGCCCAGTTCCTGTTTGACGCTTTTTCTTCCCAGTCCGCCTCCCATATTCTCCACCTGTCCGCCAGACTGTGCCCGATTCACCGGGAAAAAGTCATTCAAACTGCCAAACAGAAACTGGAGCAGGGAAAAAACATTATTCTTATCGCCACGAGAGTTATTGAAGCAGGCATAGATATTTCCTTTCCTACAGTTTATAGAGCTTGTGCAGGAATTGATTCCATCGCCCAGGCTGCCGGCCGCTGCAACCGACATGGTGAAAGAGAAGGAAAAGGGCTTGTCTTCGTCTATGAATCCACAGACTTTCCTCTTCCCGATATTTTGGATGACCTCCGGGCATCCGCCTCCGCAACTCGGGAGATTTTGGCTCAAGAACCGGAAGCAGCCCTTCTTTCCCCTGAAATTTCCAATCGTTTTTTCAGGATTTATTACAATAACCGTAAAAATCAAACTAATTTATGGGATAGTAAAAATATTAGGGAAATGGCTCTACTGAACCCCGTATCTGAAAAAGTATTCAAATCCCTCAGATTCAAAGATATTAATAAAAGTTTCAAAATGATCCCTGATGCGTCGCATTCCGTGATGATCACTATTGATCCGGAGGCTTGCCACATCAGGGAACGTCTGAAGATTCTGGATTCCCAAGGACTTTACCCCAACAAAAGCCTGCGGCGTGAAATTCAGCGTTATAGTGTACAAATATATGATCGAGAATGGGTTGCCTTACAGAAACATGGAATGGAGTCATACATTGACGGCACCATTAATATTCTGCATCCCTCCCCGTCAGTTTACGATGAACATAAAGGAATTTTATCCTTGCAACAAAGCGATCCGGCGTATATAGGTTTCATTTGTTAACCATGACTGAAACTGGAATTTTATTACATGTTTGGGGAGAATGGGCCTGTTTTACCAGACCGGAATTAAAGGCAGAAAGGTACTCCTATGAAGTCATGACCCCATCAGCAGCCATAGGCATTTTAAGCGCCATTTATTGGAAACCGGAAATTCGGTGGCATATTGATAAAATACATGTATTAAAACCAATAAAACTGGTTTCCATTCGGAGAAATGAAGTCTCGGCCAAAGCAACTCCTCCCAAATCCGACGTCATCAAAAACGGAGGGGAAGCCCGCTTGGGGCTTCTGGTAGAGGAAACCCGGCAGCAGCGTTCCTCTACCATCCTGCAAGATGTGGACTATCTTATTGAGGCCCATTTTTCCGTCCTTAAAGAACAGGAGAACATTAACACCCAAGCCAAGCATTATGAAATGTTCAAACGAAGGGCCATGAAAGGACAGTCTTTTCATCAACCTTACTTTGGAACAAGGGAATTCCCCGTTTCCTTTGAATGGTGGGATCAGTCAACGCCCCCGCCTTCTTCACTGCCTCCGGACCAGCAAAACCGGAACCTGGGCATGATGCTCCATGAAGTAGAATTCGTTCCTGATAAAAAAGGGAAAATCATCAGCTCCCTTGATGGAAAGAAACTTTCTGCCGTGCCCCATTTTTTTCCGGCTGAACTGAAGTCCGGGATCCTGCATGTACCATCCCTAAACCGAACCAATTCCTGATATGATCATTCCGGCATTAACCCAGCTTTATGACAGACTGTCCCAGGATCCGGAGGTGATGGAAAAAGGAGATTTGCCGACGATGGGAAAAAGCCGTCAGAAAATTTCTTTCCGCATCATCCTGAAGCCCGATGGAACCCTTGTAAGCATGGATGACATCCGGGCCATAGACAAACCATTAGGGAAAAAGGTGGCAAAACCCCATTCCATTCCCATTCTTGTCCTGGGGGCCAACAAATCTTCCGGTTCAGGCTTAAACCCCTGTTTTTTATGGGATAACTGCGGATATTTGCTGGGTTATAAGGGTGTAACAGAAGAAAAAGAAAAGAAGCGCATCCGGGAAGCATTTTCCAGCTTTAGAGACAAACATCTTGCCGTGGAAAGCTCCGTCAACCATCCTCATTTTTCTGCGGTATGCCGTTTTCTGGAACAATGGGATCCCGACCTGACGCCTTCCCTGCTGCCCTCTCCCGATCTGTGGATATCCAACGGTATCTTCCGTATCACGGGAGAAATGCATGATGTTCATGAAATCCCGGAAATCCAGAAATGGTGGTTCCATAGAGGAGCAGAGGAATGGCAGGGCAGCAAAAAAGAAAAGGCACAAGGGATTTGCCTCGTTTCCGGCAAAGAAGAACCCTTGGCTCTTCTACACGAACCTGCCATTAAGGGGATACCAGGCGCCCAGGTTTCAGGAGCCAAAATAGTATCATTCAATTGCGCCTCCTTTACCTCTTATGGCAAGGAACAGAGTCTCAACGCACCTGTAGGAGAAAACACGGCTTTTTCCTATTGCAATGCCCTTAACTACCTGCTCTCCCATTCCCAATACAACACGCGCCTGGGGGACACTACTGTGGTTTTCTGGGCAGATGCCCCCAGGGAAACCATGGATATGGAAGCATTTCTTTTTGGATCTGTGACGGCAGATAAGCCTCTGCCTCCTGCCGTTGATCGCACCACATTGGACAAAATATCTAAAATTACGAATTTATTACGGAAAGGAGAACTTTCAAAAAGCAAACTGGATGATGCGGACGTTCCTTTCTTCATACTGGGTATTTCCCCAAATGCTTCCCGCCTTTTCATCCGTTTCTGGAATCAATCGACTTTCGGAAAATTGATGGAAAATATCCAGGCTCATTACCGGGATATTTCTTTGGCTCGTCAGTGGACGGAAGAAAACAGTAAACATCCGGATCCGGAATTACCGAAACCTTATGATATCTTAAAAGAAACTGTCAGGGATGCGAAAGAAATCCCTTCTCTATACAGCGGGGTATTGATGAAATCCATTCTCTTCCGTTTGCCCTATCCGGACATCATCGCCCAGGCCATTATCAGACGTTGCCGCATTGATAAGAAAATCAATTATATCCGTTGCTCCTTCCTCAAGGGGTGGCTTTACAGAAAAACAAACAATCATGACCTTACCACCATGCAGACAATTAATCCAGACAACCACAACATCGGATACTTGCTGGGTAGGCTCTTTGCCATCTATGTAAAAACCCAGGAAGACGCCCTGGGGCATAACCTCAACCGCACGATTCGCGATTCCTATTTTTCCAGCATGTCAGCACACCCCCGTTCCGTTCTTCCTACCATCAACAAACTATACCAACATCATCTGCGGCTGATTAAGCAAAACCATGGAGAGGGCGCCAAAATCAACCGGGAAAAACTGGTTCAGGAAATCAAATCTCATATGCCGGATATACCTCCAGCACATCTGGGGCTGGAACAACAAGCCTATTTTGATTTAGGGTTCTATCACCAGATGAATGATTTTTTTACCTCCAAAGATAAAGAAGCTTCCTGAATAACAATCAACCAAACTATAACAACAATGAATAAAATTGACTTTCTCATTCTGTTTGACGTGACTGATGCAAATCCGAACGGAGATCCAGATGCGGGAAACCTGCCGCGCATGGATGCAGAATCTGGCCATGGACTGATCACAGATGTATGTTTGAAACGCAAGGTTCGCAACTTCATCCAATTAACCAGGGACGGAGAACCCAGTTACGAAATTTATGTTAAAGAAAAAGCCATCCTGAACAATCAACAAAGCCGGGCCTATCAAGCTCTGGATATCAACCAGAAGGATGCCAAACAGGCGGATTATGATAAGGCAAAATCCTGGATGTGCCAAACATTTTTCGACATACGCACCTTTGGGGCCGTCATGACCACAGGTGTTAATTGCGGACAAGTGAGAGGACCCATCCAGATATCCTTTGCACGTTCCATTGATCCCGTCTCAACCTCGGAATTTGCAGTGACACGATGTGCTGTGACAACGGAAGCGGAAGCCATCAAGCAAAAGGGAGACAATCGCACCATGGGAAGAAAATTCACCCTCCCCTATGCTTTGTACAAAACCCAAGGATGTTTGAATCCTTTCCTGGCCAAGCAAACCGGATTCTCGGAAAAAGACTGGAACATCTTCCAAGATGCACTTGTACACCTGTTTGATTTTGATGCGTCTGCCGCCCGGCCTTCCGGTTCCATGGCCATTCGCAAAATTGTTCTGTTCAAACATGACAGCGAACTAGGAAATGCCCCGGCACATAAATTATTTGATGCCGTATCCGTTATCAAACATGAAAACGTAGAATTTCCCAGATCCATCAAGGACTACGATATTATCGTTAACCGTGCCTTGATTCCGAGTGGAATTACGATTGAAGAAATTGATTGTTAACGAATTTAAATCTCTGAAACTGACAGAGGCACCTTCCGCGGCTGTGGGAGGTGCCTCTACGCATTATTAACGTCCATCCAAGTCGTGTCTATACGTTCAACAAGAATGCACCCTTAATAAACTAAAATTAAAAACATTTCCCATTTCATAAGATCATATTTTTTCACGATCCATTCTATAAGGGCAAACTTCTACAGCTTCACCTATAAGGAAACAATATACTGAACAACCACCAATGACGAGATAAGGGAAAAGCTCTCCATAACCATAAGGGGCAGAAGAAACATATCTCAAATGGGATAAAAACGACTCTCACAAATTTCCAAATACCTCTTACGGATATTGATGAGTACCACTTCTTTCGTCTCCCCTTTCTTTTTCGACGTAAAAATAATGTTTTTCAAGATATTTCATGATTTTCCAAGCATTAGAGATTGATCACAGTCCAAACTGCCTAGAACAGCATAGTAATTATTTTGGAACCTCTATATTAATTTTATTCCTGCTCTCCGCCGATCAGCATATGAGTATGCAGAAACCGTAGCGACCCAAACTAATCTACCACTCTTGCAGAATTTTCTTCCCAAGAAGAAAGGAAAAAGCATGAATTCCAAATATAAAAAAATAAATCATAACTCCCAAAATTAAAAAAGAAATATTTCCTCTGGTTTTGTTGGATTCCTAACCGTTGAAAAATTCCCACAGGGCTTGGCGGCGGCGGGAAAATTGGATAGGGAATCTTTCCCCGGAACCCCTCCTATTCTTCTTTCAGCGGCAAGGAACACTAAAAGTATTGATTTCCAAGGACCACCCGGGCAAAAAATATCTGCGGTTTACATGATGCTTTTGCGCGTCCACCTGTTCAGGCTCAACAGCCATACCAACGCCGCGGAGACAGCGGAGGCCAGACAGGCCATCAACGGAATTTTTACGGCGGAGGGCAGCCTTCCCAGCCCGATGAAGTTCACGAAGTCATAGGAGCACTGGACAAAGAAGAAGTGGCACAGATACACGCCGAAAGTAAGCGCCGCCACCTTGCTCAGCACTGGACCAGCCTTGATTCTGAGCCGGCTGACGATGGTAAAGATGGCAAAGGTCATCAGAAATACATTGATTCCGGAGAAATACCAGAGCACTTCCAGCTTGGAATATTGACCGGGGAAGTGCTTCTGCGTTTCCAGAAAGCCGAAGAACGTAACGGCAAAACCAATCAAAAAGAGGGGAATAGTAATGGACAGCGTTTTTTTCCAACTCCAGGCCAGCGGGTATTTGGTCAGGTAATGCGCCAGCACCATGTATCCCAGGAATCCGGAAAAGTTATAAAACATACCATACGGATTCCAATCGCAAACACCCAGAATACCCATATTGCCGTAATTGCCCTCATACCCCAGTGCCGGAGCAAGCATCTGGATGTAGGGGAGAGTCATGCTGAATATCCAGATGCCCAGGAAGATTTTCACATCCTTCCTCCTGGCTTGCGTCAGCCACGCGCTCATGATGGGCATGAAGAGGTACAGGCCCACCAGCATGTATACGTACCACAGGGGCGTGGTATCATAATTGAAGTTGAAGAAGAAGGTATACAGCTTGCCGACGGTGGCGCTCCATGTATAAGTGTCCATCACGATATTGGGGCTGGCCGTTTGAACGCCTGCGGCAAAGTATCCGAAGTAGAGCAAGGGAAGCGCCAGTGACCAGACAATGAGCGGAACCAGCACCCTCTTGAGGCGCCTGGAGTAAAAAGCGCCCATTTCCAAGGTGACGGGAAAGAGCAACACTCCGGAGATCATGGCAAACAAAGGCACGCACGGCCGTACCAGACTTCCCCAGAAGACAGCGGATTTAAAGTTGAAGGAACCGTCAAAACTTCCAACGAACGGATCACAGCAATGGGCCAGGACAACGAGGAAGCAGGCCAGGATACGCAGAAAATCCACCCAGGCGATGTGGCTGCCGCGGGAATTCAATGATTGGTTGGTGTTCATGGTTACGTGGAAAAAACAGCGCCGCGTCATCGCAAACGTTCCTGATAATATACCCGTTTCCCGGAAACGTTCTATCATTAAATGGAGAAAAGAAGCAAAAAGCACCCAATCCCTCCCCCGGCAACAGGGGAAAGCTCTTCGGGAAAGCCTGCGCTTCCTGCAGACTTCCACGCCTCTTCCTCCATAAGGATCATGGAACCTTTTCCCGCCCCACCGGAATTGTTCACCGTGAGGCCTGGTGAAAATTTTCTCATTCGGCGAAGTTCATATTTCATTCAACAGGATACTCCTCTTCCCTCCTTGCAAGTGAAACTTTCCCCCCTCTCCTTTCGGTGAAGAGCTATTCCGAAACGAAAGGGAAACACCCCCAACACCCATGTTTTCCTTTTGAACCGGCAGGAGGATTTCCCTTCATTTTTATGGCTAAGATACCCGGAAGCCGGGATTCAGGCCTTCCCTACCCTTCACACGCTGTCTGTTTTAAAACTGCCCGGCGGCGGGATGAGATTGCCGTAGCGGTGAACGGTTTCGGAAACAGCCTGTTCCCGGAAATAACCCAGCAGCTCCAACCGCCCATTGGCAAGCACGGGACGGTCCAGTACTTCCACATCCCGGGCACGGGCGGCATTGGCCAGAGCCTCGGAAATATCTGTTCCACGCAGGAACCGTACGCCTTGAAGCGCTTCCGGCATCCGGACGATCAATTCCGCTTCCGTTTCCACCGTCAGGGAAGCATAGTAACCATGCATTTTCTGAATCCAAGGGCGGCTCGTCCCTATGCTCAGGTGCAGGAGCACCCCGCACAGTTTCGCCCCCAGCAGCAGAATGGCGACGTTATCGTCGGACATGTTTTCCACACGGGCCAGAATTCCCTTCACCGGGATATAGCGGAAGGTATTATTTTCTCCGTAAACACGGGAGGGATCATGTTCCACGCCGAATTCCTCCATCCACCACTTGGCCTGGGACCCGGCCGCAGAACGGATGCGCTTGGCGCAGTCCGGCAGCTCGGAACACAGTTTTTCCACCAGTCCGGAGATACGTTCACCCGGCGTACGCAGCTTTTGGGGCAGCGCCTTTTCCTCCCAACTTCCCAGCATGGTAAGGTAGTTGGGACCTCCGGCCTTGGCTCCAGGCCCCATGGAGGAATGGTTCCACCCACCGAACGGCTGGCGGCGGACAATGGCGCCGGTGATGACACGGTTGATGTACGCGTTGCCTACCTGCACTTTAGTTTTCCACAAGGCAATTTCCCGTTCATCCAGGGACTGAAGGCCGCCGGTAAGGCCAAATTCGGAGTCGTTCTGGATGTCAATGGCTTCCTCCAGGTTTTCCGCACGGATGATTCCCAATACCGGACCGAAGCATTCCGTCTGATGGAACCAGCTTCCCGGTTTCACCCCCAGCCGGATGCCGGGAGACCAGAGGCACGGGTTGTCTTCCGAAGGTTCCGGCTTGAGCAGCCATTCCTCCCCGGGTTCCAGCTGCGTCAGCGCACGGAGCAGATTCCCTTCCGGCTCCCTGATGAGCGGCGTCACCACGGAGTTGACTTCCCAGGACCCGCCTACCTTCAGGCTGGCGGCGGCATCCTTCAACTGACGCAAAAAGGCGGGATTGTCATAAACGGAAGCCTCCACAATAGCCACGCTGGCGGCGGAACACTTCTGTCCGGAATGACCGAAAGCGCTTTTCACCAAATCCTTTACAGCCTGATCCGGATCAGCCGTAGCGGTGATGATCATGGCATCCTTTCCGCTGGTTTCAGCCAGCACATGCAGGTCAGGCCGCAGTTCGCGCAACATTTTCCCGGTGCGGAAGGATCCCGTCATGATCACGCCGTTCAAGCGGGGGTCCATCAAAAACTTGCGGGAAATTTCATTGCGCGGCATCGGCACGAATTGAAGGACGTTTTTAGGCACACCGGCGCGCCAGAACGCCTGTACAATCTGCCAAGCCGTATAAACGGCCAGTTCAGACGGTTTGAACACCACGGCATTTCCCGCCATCAGGGCGGCAGCTACACCGCCCGTCGGAATGGCGAAGGGGAAATTCCAGGGAGACATTACGCAAATGGTACCCAGCGGGGACATTTCCACGCCGTCGTTCATTCCGTCGCGGTCCAGGCCTTCCGCGTAATAGCGGCAGAAGTCTATGGCCTCGCTCACCTCCACATCAGCCTCCGTGGGAGCCTTCCCGGCATCCCTCACCATGGCAGCAATAGCTTCCCCCCTGATTCTGGACAGCTCCTGCGCCGCCCGGTGCAGGATTTCAGCGCGTTCGCCAATGCTTTTGGACGCCCAGGAGGAACGGGCCCTGTCCGCCGTGACCAAGGCATGTTCAACCTGGTCAAAGTCCGCATAAGCGAATTTATAGGAAACTTCATTATGGCGGGACGGATCGCGCCCCACGCCCCACAGATTAGTCGTAATTTCCTCACCATCTATAACCAGAGGGATTTCCTCGCCGGATTTTTCCTTCTCCGCGGCAATCATCCCGTTGATCCATTCCGCATTCTGCCTCAGAGACCAGTCCGTATCCCGCTCGTTGGCAAAGGCATCCCGGTAATGTGAAGGCTGAATGGGGTCCGCAGCGCGGTTCTGCGTGCGGTTGGGTCCGTACTTCACCTCATCCTTTTCCTGACAGGCCTTCAAAAACCTCTTTTTCTGGACCTCCCAGCTCCGGGACCCCGGCGTCATGCCGAAGAGATCATGCAGGAAGTTCTCCTCACTGGTATTTTCATCCAGCCTCCGCACCAGGTAGGCAATGGCGCTGTGAAAATCTTCCTTCAGAACCACGGGGGCATAAAGGAGCAGACCGTCCGCCGCCTGGCGGATGACCCGCGCCTGATGGTTCGCCATCCCTTCCAGCATTTCGAATTCCACCTGGTCACGCACGCCTTCCCGCTCACGCAACAGCATGGCATAACACAAATCAAACAGGTTGTGGGAAGCCACGCCGAACTGCACATATCTGGCATTATCCGGCATGCAGCCGTAATGGAGCATTCTCTTGTAATTGGCATCCACCTGGGCTTTCGTGCCATATGGGGCCTGCGCCCAGCCATGCATGGAGGCCTCCACCTTCTCCATCGCCAGGTTGGCGCCTTTCACCAGGCGTATTTTGATGCGCGCTCCCCTCTGCTCCACGCGTTCCTTCGCCCAGGCGCACAGCTTCATTTGCTCCTCCCAGGAATCCGGCAAATAGGCCTGGAGCACAATTCCCGCCTCCAGATGCATGAATTCATCCTCCATCAACGTACGTTTGAACGCTTCCGCCGTCAGATGAAGATCACGGTATTCCTCCATATCCAGATTCACGAACTTGGGCTTTCTGGAACCGTCCGGCAACGTCACCGCATTGGTAATGGCCGCCCGATACAGGATGCGCAGGCGCTCCTGAATCAATTTGACGGTTTCTTCAAAGGCTACCAGATGAATCTGGCTGAAAATGGCTGAAATCTTGACGGAAATATAGTCACAGTCCTTGTCTGTCAGCCGGTCCACGACCTGCTGAAGACGGTGGTGCGCCTCGCTTTCACCCAGAATGGCCTCCCCTAACTGGTTGATGTTCATCCGGATGCCGCCCTTGCGCCTGCGGCGCAGGTGGGGGCGCAGTTTTCCATCCTCGGCAGGAAGAATGACATTGGAGCTCTCCTTTCTCAACTGGCTGGTAATCACGGGAATGACCACACCCGGAAATTGAGCGGAAAATCTCCCCCCCATCTTCATGGCGAAACGGTCGGCCGCAGACAAATAACGGGGAACGCCATATCCGTCCAGAAGATAGCGGAACAACTCCGCGCCCCGCGCCGGAGAAGAAGGACGGAACACCCGATCCGCCAGCGCCAGCGTAAACGCCTTGCCCGCCGGATCATTCATCATGCGCTCCATTTGCTGCGCCTGCCTCTTCTCTTTCCCTCTCATCCCGGCATTCGACTGCTTTAAAATGGACTCCGCCAGTTCCACAGCCTTGGCGGCCAGTTGCTGGTCAGTCCATTGGCCTCGGCGAGCCTCCGCCATCATGTCCGGGATGGATGAATCTGTCATAACGGTTCGAAGACTAGCCCCGGACAGGGGCAAAATCAAGCCAATTTGCCCGGTCCTTCCTGTGGAAAGAGGAATCACGGAAGAAAACGCATCCCTTGATTCCGTGACGGAAGCAGGGGGGCCTTCCTGTCCATTTCCGGCAACTCAGGAAAGACACATCAATCATACCGCGCAGCCGCCAGACGGGCTCTTCTCAGCTCTTCCCTGAGCTGGTGCGCCCGTCTGCCGCAAACGCTGGAACGGTTCATGTCCCGGACCTCTTCCAAAACCGCAACCGCCTGGTTGAAGGCATCCTCGCTTTCCGGAGTGTGGGCTTCCCGGTACAGAACCTTTTCCAGCCGCACCCAGAGGGGATGCACCATGGAGAGCAGAATTAACTGGCGCTCCTCCACGGATAACGAGGGGTCATCCGCGCAGGCACGCCATGCTTCCAGGCATGTTCGTATGGAAGAAGCTTTGCTGGCCCGGAAAGACTCGCCAAGCAATTCGGCCGTTTTCCTGTTTTTCTCCAGACGAAGGGCCGCCTCCCGGGCGTTCAGAAAAGCCGGAACCGTACAGTTCAATTTTTCCAGACGCTTCATGGCTCCCGGCAAATGGCGGAGGCTTCTGCCGCAGGGTCCCCGCCCTTCGGAATATCATTCACCCGCGTCACCGGCCGTACGCGCTGCGCTTTTTCCGCAAGCAGGGACACTTTTTCCCGTAGGGAAGCTGCAGAGGACCCTCCTTCCACCAGGTCGAATACACGTCCCTTGGAGTCAAGAAAAACCACGGAAGGCAGCATGCGCACACCATGCATCGCCGCACGGGACAGGCTGCCGTCTTCTTCCCAATCCTTCACGGAAGGATGTCTGGGAACCGTGACAAACTGCACGTCACGCACATATTCATCCAGCGCGCGGCGTTCTTCCGTGCCCGGCTGGAGAGCTTTCAACCAACGGGCTTCCGCTGAACCAGGTTCCTCTGAACCGTACACAACCAGAACAGGGGAGGGAAGGGAGGGAGCCGCAGAACAGGAGACGGAAAGGGCATCCATTTCCGCACGTCCCGGAAACGCCAGCGCCAAAAACGCAATGACCGCTAAAGCCCTCATGAATAAACTGCCATCCATCAGCCCTTTCTGATGGTAATGCGCTTGTAACGGCTGTCCCCTTCTTCGGACTCCGTCACAATTCCTTCCATGGACTGAAGGGCATTATGCACCAGGCGACGGTGGTAGGCATTCAACGGAGGCATCTTCATCGGCTTGCCGCTCTCCTGGACGCGTTCGGCCAGGGAACGGGCCTTTTCCAGCAAACGGGCTTCGTTGCGCTCCCGGTAATGGTCGCAATCCACCTTCACGCGGGGAGCATCTTCCATCTTGCGCTGGATCATGCGGTTGACCAGATACTGAAGGTCATCCAGCCTGTCCCCGTCCCCTCCAATGATGTACTGTGAATCCGGGGAGGAAATATTCAGGCACACGATGCCGTCCGTTTCCGTTACTTCGATATCCGCGGAAAACCCCAGCGAAGCCAGAAGGCTCTTCAAACTCTGTTCAGCTATTTCTTGCACCGTCATTACTTTAAATTAATAGGAAAAGGGTTCCATACCGGAAAACCGCCTCGCGCCGGACGGTGCGAGCCTTTTCTCCAATACCCGATTGACATAAAAATCATAACCTATTTATTCCCCTCGTCTATGAAAATTTGTGGAAGCTCCGTTCCATATCATGTACGCAATACCGTCCCTGCCCTGCCTTCCGGCAACACGGTTCCGTTCCTCCTTCGGAACCAGATGCAGGAAACACCGCTCAGAAAGGAGGCGACTGTTTTCTGCCAGCCCGCGGCCGTACCCCGGTTATCTCCGCTTCTCCCTGCCGCCAATGAAACATGGAATACAGACATCCACAGCCATGCCAATCAAAAAGGCATCTCCGCACAGCCCGTTCTTTATTACATAAAATCTTAAATAACAGTTTCTATAAAAAAATTTTCATCAGCTCCGGAGAAATACTGATGACAAAACAGGACGGAACATCCCCGGAAAAAGGGAAGTCGAACTATTACCCACATAGAAAAATCCGGTCCCTCATGAACAAGCCAATGAAAAAAAAGAAACCGCCCATGGAAGACAGCGCCGCCCCTTTTCCCAATGGAAAAGAAGCTGCTCCCCATTATACGGATACAATTGATCCGGAATTGATCAAACCCACTCCAAAACCTACGCCGCCCAATGCGGAACCTTCCGCGCCCGGTTCCATGAAGATGCCGGATAACGCTACGGAAAAAATCAGGGAGCTGGATGCCATGCGCTCCAACGGCATGGGACAGGCCCTCACAAGCAACCTGGGAGTTAAAATATCCGATGATCAAAACACACTTAAAGCAGGAAGCAGAGGCCCCTCTCTGCTTGAAGACTTCCACTTTCTGGAGAAAATGGCTCATTTTGACCAGGAGCGGATACCGGAACGCGTGGTTCACGCAAGAGGTTCCGGGGCACATGGTTATTTTCAGGTGTACAAATCCCTTTCCAAGTACACCAAAGCGGCTTTTTTGCAGGATCCGGGAGAAAAAACCCCGGTCTTTGTGCGTTTTTCCACCGTGCAGGGCTTCAGAGGATCTCCGGATACAGTAAGGGATATCCGCGGTTGGGCTACCAAATTCTATACCAAGGAAGGCAACTATGATCTGGTAGGCAATAACACGCCCGTCTTCTTCATTCAGGATGCCATCAAATTTCCGGATTTCGTTCATGCCGTCAAACCGGAACCCCACAATGAAATGCCCCAGGGGCAGACGGCCCATGACTCTTTCTGGGACTACGTCTCCCTGCAGCCGGAAACTCTGCATAACGTCATGTGGGCCATGTCGGACCGCGGCATCCCCAGAAGCTTCCGTACGATGGAAGGGTTCGGCATCCATACATACAAACTGGTCAATGAAGAAGGAAAAAGCACTTTCGTCCGTTTCCACTGGAAACCGCTGTACGGGAAAAAATCCCTGGTGTGGGATGAAGCCCAGGTATTGACAGGACGCGATCCTGACTTCCACCGCAAGGATCTCTGGCAATCCATTGAAGCCGGAGATTATCCGGAATACGAGCTGGGGCTGCAACTCATCCCGGAAGAAGACGCAGACCAGTTCGACTTCGATATTCTGGACGCTACCAAGCTCATTCCGGAAGCACTGGTTCCCGTGGAAATCGTCGGGAAAATGGTGCTGAACCGCAACCCGGACAACTTTTTTGCGGAAACGGAACAGGTAGCCTTCTGCCCCGCCAATATCGTGCCGGGCATTGATTTTTCAGACGATCCGCTGCTCCAGGGCCGTATTTTCTCTTACAGCGATACCCAGCGGCACCGGCTGGGAGGAGCCAACTTCACGGAAATTCCCATCAACCGCCCCATTTGCCCCTTCCACAACAATCAGAGGGACGGCTTCCACCGCATGCAGATAGACGCCTCACCGGCCAACTATGATCCCAATTCCATCGGGAACAACTGGCCGAGAGAAACGCCTCCGGAGAAAGGCGGCTTCACTACCAGCCCCCAGACGGTAAGCGGTGTCAAGGAACGTTTGCGAAGCCCCTCCTTCGCGGAATACTATTCCCACCCCCGGCTGTTCTGGATGAGTCAAACTCCGGTGGAACAGGAGCACATTATCAACGCTTTCAGCTTTGAGCTGGGTAAGGTGACGCGCCCCTATATCCGGGAACGCGTGGTGGACCTTCTGACACGCATTGATCCGGACCTGGCAAGCGGAGTGGCCCGCAACCTGGGAATTCAACTCACCAGGGAGCAACTCAGCAGGGAACTTCCTAGGCCCGTCTGCGGCCTGGAACAAGATCCGTCATTGAGCCTGTATGCCCATACGGACGGCAACCTCAAAGGCCTTCGCGTCTCTTTACTGGCAGCGGACGGCGTCAGCCTGAAATCCGTGAAAGAAATCTGCGATGCCCTGCATGAAGAAGGCATCCACCCCCAAATCATTGCCCCGCACATGGGAAGCATAACAACGGAAGAAGGGGAAGAGCTGTTTGTTGACGGAACCCTGTCCGGCACTCCTTCCGTCCTGTTTGACTCCGTCATCGTCCCGGAAGGGGAACAAAGCCTCACAACGCTCCTGAAAGACGGAGATGCCAAGTACCATTTGCGCCAGGCCTACAGGCACTTGAAGGCCATCGGACTGCCCGGCAACGCCAAAGCCATGCTTGAGGCAGCCTCCCTGCCCCAGGATATGGATGACGCCGGGCTGCTCATGCCGAAGGACACCAAGTCCCTGATGCCCCCCTTCATCACGGCCATGAAACAGCACCGCGTCTGGAGCCGAGAACCTAAAACCCTTGATTTCGGAGCCTAGATTCGTTTCTTATACAGGAACCGCTTCCATTTACGGGCTGCCCCGCCGAAA
>OMDZ01000630.1_pt1 | contig 19757 bp, 10 predicted proteins | sample 1673641 | NCBI WGS metagenome assembly OMDZ01 (sample SAMEA103958117, study PRJEB25191) | human gut metagenome | biome: human-associated habitat [ENVO:00009003]; feature: intestine environment [ENVO:2100002]; material: feces | place: Germany | collected 2013/2015
TACTGATTGAGCATACCACGAGTTTCTTTCAGTTTCACCGGGTGAAACTGAGAGTTTCATGCTTTGGAACCAGGAGTTTCATCCCTTGAAACAAAGGGTTTCATTGCTTGAAACTCTTTGTTCCATCCGATGAAACTTTGCTTTTAATAGGGTTGCTTATTTTCCTTCAAGGTATTTCTTATACCCTTCATAGGTATCTGTTCCCGGTTTGAAGGTAGCCCAACTGAAATTCGTAATATGATCAGTAAACATTCCGGCTACTCTCAGTTGTTCCTCCAGCTCGGTCCAAGGTTTGGTCCGCATGGTAATTCTCGGGCACCAGCACTCTTTGAACGACTCTATATCTACTCCAAAAATCACTCCGTTAGCATCGCAGGCTTTCTTTATTTCGGCAAACCAGTTGGGCAGGTCTACATCAAAATCTACCAGACAACGTCCGCCTATATCCTGAAGATAAAGTACATCTATATCGGGAGTCTGGGCAAAGATCTTACCAAACCATTTTCCGCAGAGGTCAGCGGGCATTCCCCTCCACAAAGCAGGAGCTATGCAGACTTCTTTCGGAGACTTCGACTTCACATAAGCCGCCACTGTCTGCAAATAATTAGCCAGCATAGACAAGGCAGGTTCCTGCTGCCAGCCTACCGGATACGAACCGTCATGAAATTCTTCGGTTATGTACCATCCCGCCAGACTGGGATGATTCCCCCAAAGGGCAAACAGTTCATCGAATACTTGTTTATTACGCTCCACCAGAAATTCATATTGTTCCGGTTTTGTGGTATCTTCCTTGCTATAATCACCGGGATATAGTCCGACAATCAGTTTCATCCCGTTACGCTCGGCAGCATCGAACATTCGGTTCATGATATCATATTGTTTGGTCACCCACGGCAGATTTGTCGGCGAATAGAAAGAAGATTTTTCATTCGTGCGGTCATTGAAACCTTCGGCATACTGGATAATCCAAGTGTCAATGCCCACTTCACGGCTTGCTTTGAATTCTTCATCCCAGTTGGTCTCTTTATAGACGCCATTTAGCTGAATGAAAACACTGGAGAACTTGGGAGTTCCCTTGAATTCAGGAGTATAAGAGGTCAGTTGCTCCAGATTGTCGATGCAAAACTCACCTGTACACGTGCTATTATCATCGTTCGTGATTTCAAGACGATAACCTTCAAGGCGGTTCAGAACCAGTTTGTTTTCGCCCAGATCACGCCCTTTGGCAAAAGTAAAGGCCTCATAAGGCATCACTACACGTGTCCATTCTTCCTTGGTCAGTACATCCTTATCCACATACTCGAAGAACTGCCAGCGATCTTTCTCATGAAGCGCATCCTGCGTAAACTGATCCACATCCTGAATAAGCATGAAACGGAATGTACCTTTATTATTCTTATTACCTTTCACCCAGATGGAAAGTCCCAACGGATGGAAAGACAAATCACTGCGATAGTCTCCCCCACTCTGCTGGATATATACGGATTCGGTTCCGGACGCATTGCCGGAGAAAGAGTATTTAAGCTCGAAGCTTCCCGTTCCCTCCACACAGTCATCGCTGATAAAACGGTCTATCGAGGTTTGCGGTGACTCGGGAAGTCCTTTCATTTCGTACACCACACAGCTCATCTCGTCGTAAGCATTCAAAGTCTTTACCGCACGTGCTTTCGCTACTATCTCCTCTGCTGTGGGGGCCTGCTTACTACCGCAAGCCGCCAACACAAGCAGCAGAGAAGAAATACTGATTAGGGATAGTATATTTTTCATATTTATTTCGTTGTATAGATTATTACTTCGGTTATCCATATTTTCCCGTTCGATACGGGATTTTTCCATTTAAAAGTTACAGTGTGCTTCCCTACAGGACGATCATAGCAGAAGAACAATTCACACTTCCGGTGATTGATATATTGGGGCAAGGCAGTTGTTTCATAGAACTGTCCATCGATATATACATCCATCTCCGCCGTATAGTCCGTCGGAAGCCCACCTGCCACATATCCTTTTACAACCAGTCCGGTTCCTTCGAAAGAGAAGGGATTTACATCATCTATGGATTTCTCTATTGTAAGTTTATCGCTCACTTTCAGATTCTCAAAAGCTACTTCCAAAGCAACAGGTCTGATGTTCTCCCGTCTGATTATGAAGTCTGTTCCTACCTTCCCGTTTCCATGCTTCTGCAACATCTCGCTGGCATGTCTGTACGTCATGTCATAGGCTTTATTCAGACTGATATCCGTATTGGAGAAAGGTATGTCTTCTACTTCATACAAAGCTTCTTTCCAGGATTCGGGGATGTTGCTGTATCCTATCATGGTTCCCAGGATACCTGCGGCTGAAGCCGGATTACAATCAGAGTCCTGACCGGCACGCGTGGCGATATCTATGGTCTTTGTAAAATCCCCCTGTCCGTAAAGCAAGCCCAGGAGTATATAGGCACCGTTTATCTTCGTACCGATATTAAAGGAATTATGAATGCCTTCGGGACAGCTGATTTCTTCGCTCCACTTGTTCTGCAACTCGAACCAGGTTCGTTTCCAGTCTTTCGGATATTTCCTGTGCCAGCGAATTACGTCCGACATACACTTGTGGAAATCGCTTTCTTCCGGTATCACCTTCAGCGCTTCTTTTACGATATATTCTATATCATTGCTGACATAAGCCAGAGAGTACATGGCTGCCACATAAACTCCGCCATACCATCCTTCACCATAGGACATGATATGCCCCACTCTATCGCAGATTTCAGCGGCCTGATTAGGCATTCCCGGTGACATAATCCCGGCAAAATCCGCTTCAATCTGGAAGTCGATGCAATGTGCATGAGGGTTATTCTTCCAGTAACCGCTCTGGGGTGCTTTCACTCCCTGCAACAGATTGTAGCGGGCTACCTGGTTGGCATGCCACAACGGATATTCTGTCCGTCCGAAAGCCGTCGCAAAAGAATCAACCGGAGCATCCAGCCCGCATCTTTCGAAGACTTCCACAAAAGTCAGATCCACATAAACATCATCATACAAACCGGGAAAGGTATCATACCAATTCTTGACCGTATGCTTATCCCAGGGAATGGGAATATAATCCTGAATGATAGTTCCCAGGAATTTAAACTCAGTAGGTCCCCCGTAACTGCATCCCAAGGTCTGACCCGCCCAGGCACCTTTCACTTTATCACGCAGGCTCTGCTCGGACAGAACTACTTCTTTCTTTCCTTTATGAACGGCGGCAGCCAGATCGGCTATAAAGAAGAAAGCCGTCAGGAGCCATATTATATTTCTTTTCGACATACTCATTTCTTGTTTTTATACTGGTTGTACCACGCACTGTATTGTTCATACAGACGCAGGGAATCCGGATGTCCGGCAATAATATCAGTACCGGGCTTATTCATGATACCGATATACTGATAACAGAGAATCTTATCTACAAACGGAGAGATATTCTCCATCTGCCTGATAATGCGTTTGTTGAAGTCGGCAGGCAACAGATTGCCTCCGTCCCCATCTTCAAAATAGAACAGTTCCATGTCAGCCCATAGTCTTGCTCTGGAAGCTTTCTCATGAGCCTTGTACAAGATTTCATAGAATCTGGCGGAATCTTCCAATGCGGTATGGTTCACTCCCACTCCATCCTGGTAAGCAATGATATCGATATTCATTTTCTCTAACTGGCGGACAAAATAATCATCGAAACGTGCTTCTTTAATGAAGTACGGGGCTATCAGATTGACACAGTTCGGAGTTAACCTTTGGGCAAAGTCCGCACAATCATTGACGTACTTCACGCACTCATCAATGAAATAGGGTTGCAACTGGGCTTCGTTCGGGAAATACCACCCGTAGAAACTTTCGTGATGGGAATATTTTTGAGCCACCTCTTCCATAGAACGAAAACGTAACTTCTGCACGCCTTTGTCTATCATCATGGTATAAGCATCCAACTCTCCCCAGAAATCATTGCTCACAAAGAACTTGATGCCACATTCATCGGCGGCAGCAAGTACCGCCTCCAAAGGATCTTCACATCCCATCGGGATTTGAGGAGCTATCTGTGAAGGATAGAACGGCTTTCCATCCAGAGCTATACCCATCATAACCAGATACTCCATTCCAATCTCACGCATTTCGAAAATCTTCCGCCGCCACTGGTCGGCAGTAAAATGCGTCAATGCTTTATTCCAGTTTCCCCCTTCCGAAGCCGAATGCCGGAACTCAAACCAGGAACCGGAAATGGGTTTCAGCTTTTTGCATGAAGATGGCACTGCAACGGCAGAAGAGTTTGCACGTATAGATTGAGGCATGGCTAGCATGGCAACGCCCCCTAATCCCAGGTATTTTATAAAGTCACGTCTTCGCATCTCTTGTTTTTTTCAGGTTTACTCAATCACTTTATCCGTCAGATCCCAGCCCATAATCGTAGAGATATAAGGAATTATCCACATCGCCATTTTCTTATGTCCCGAATATCCGGGATGCCATGCAGCCCCCAGGTCGGTAGTCCGGTTATAGAGATTCTTATCCAGTTTCAGTAGAAAGACTTTCGGATCATTCACTTCGTTTATTATCGCTTCATAATAACTGAATACAGGGGCTTGCATAGCTACAGGGTAAATGCACAATATGGGAATATCTCCATAATGCTCACGCAGTTGTGCAAGAATCTGTTTGTACGCTTTGGTGAATTCGCTTTTGTAAGGATGGGGCTCCGTTGAGAAATCATTGGAACCTAAATTGATAACTACCAGATCCGGACGATATTCCTTAAAATTCCATTTATGGGTGAGGTCTTCGTCAAAGGTATTCAGCATCCGGTCTTTCATCGTAACCTTCGACACGCGTACCGAATCACCATAATTGCGAGCGGCTCCTCTACCGGAATGGGCAATCAGTGTATAGTCCGCATCATAATAACGGGCTACCATAGAGGCAAATGTGAGATTACAATTTTCCGTCTCTACCAGGAAAGGTTCATCGCGATGTTTCCCGTCTGTGCCATATCCGCAGGTGAGTGAGTTTCCGATAAACTCGATATGCCGTGTACGCACTGCCGGCTCTTCCGCCAGGCGTCCCGAACCGGACAAGACAAACTGATGGACAGTTGTCTTGCCGAATTCGCCTTCGGAACGTTTCTGTATCTTCAAACTATGAATGCGCTTGTCTATGCCCGATACCAGATGAATCAATGTATCCGTTCCGCATACTTTCACGACTTTATGCAGTTTGCCATCAACAAATACATTATAATAGCTCGTTCCTGTTTCAGAAACTTTCACTGACAGCTTTCCACCAGTAAAGCGGGTTTCCAGATAAGTGCCTACCCAGTCGAAAGCTACCGAACCATCGGGGGAAACCAACGTTCTGCCGGTATATCGCACGGCAGGATCATTCCCTTTGTAAACAGTTCCATTTTTTTGAGCTTTCAGTTCCGCAGAGCAACTTATCCCTATCAGGATAAACAGATATAGACAATAACGTTTCATCATTTTCTTTATTTACGTTTCTTATTTTTAGCTTTCAATTCTTTCAGGTATTTCATGTATCCGTTGAACAAGTCGATAGTACGTGCTTCGCCCACACGGATAGACATCTTCGGATCATTGAATACCCCCGGGAACTGATAGCAAAGAATCTTCTCGAAGTTATCAAACAGATTCAAGTCACGGATGATTTCTTCTACCGGACGGGGATAGAGGGAGTTATCCGGATTGAACAGGAATACTTCCAGGTCGAACCACAAATGAGCTTTAGCCTCATCACAAACTTTCTGCAACATATTAGCCGCTTCCTTACCGGTCAGATCACCGTCCGGCATACGGGCAAATCCGAATGGGCACAAGATATCCAGATGCTCCATAAGTGCCGGATATGTATCCATTCCGTTGGGAACTTCAAAACTGTTGGTAGCCAGCATTATCGGTTTGTCCGGTGCAAGTGCGTTACAGTAAGCCTTAAACTCTTTGAAGAAATTCACGATATCGTCTTTTCTCTTTTTACGCATCTCGGGGCGTTGTTCCCAGTTATCCAGACCGCCGCCACTCTCTTCGGATACATAGAAGGCATAAAAGGATTCGTGGTGACCATACATATCCCACAGTTCTTTAGCCACCCGTTTGTGCCATTCCAGAGATTCGGGGGTAAAGTCGAACCAGGCAAACATACCCACTCCCATCAGTACATTCATGCCCTGTTTATCGGCTTCCGTCAGGATGGCTTCAATCGGGTCTTTGGCTGTAAGTTCCATACGGCCGGGATACAGTTTGGAAGGATAGAAGGCTTTACCTACATAGTTATCCACATTGGTAGTATGTTTGCCTACATATTCTTCATTGCGGAAAACTTCCTGAATGACCACCATATTCATTTCCAGCTTATTCATGGAACGGATCAACTCTCTCCATTGATCATCGGTCATCTTCTTGATATCCTGATTCCAATGTTTTCCTTCGATTTCGCTCCAGTGATAGATGCCCGTCCAGGCACCGGATATCTGTTGGATAGAGCGAATATCCGATTCAATCACTTCTATATCTTTTGTCTTCCGATAGGCCTTGCCTTCATTAGCCACTTTGAAGATCACTTTATTCTTCCCCACCCGGTCCTTGGTAGGTATAACCACCTTAACCGTTTCGGCCTTTCCGGCAGGGATTGTCACAACCGTTTCGTATAACAGTGCATCTTTATTCTCTTTATTCCAATACAAAGCTACCTGATAAGTCTGTTGTGAAGCACTTTCGTTCACAATACCACCGCGGATATCCAGATCGACCTTATTAGTGATTTTTCCCGGAGGTATTAAAGTTAAGCTCACTTTATTCTCCGCCTGCAAACTTACCAGACTGAACAAAGAAAAAAGAAGTAAAAAAGTACGTTTCATAATCATCTTTTTAAATTAGAATTAGTTAAAACTACCCGGATAAGAAATCCGTGATTCAATCTCGCCACCGGCCAGACGAATATAGGAATCGAACTTACGCTCTCCCTCTTGCAATATGATTACACGGGCACCGTTAGCCAAATTATTGTACACCGTATTTCCACCTGTATAGCGTCCATAAGCAAGTAGTACCTCCTTATACATAACTGCATAATCATTGTTATGATCGTGACCGACAAATGTCCCCATAACATCTCCACACTCCTTGATAGAAGTAAACAGACCTGAATTAGTGGTAGGGCAAGCAACTCCTTCACCTCTCACTCCAAACAATCTGTTCTTATCTTCCATCACAGCATCTTTGTATTCGGGTATGGGAATGTGGAAGAAAGCCAATGCAGGAAGAGGGATATCATTATTCTGCTTCGTAAACTCCTTGCTTTGATTTCTGTACCAGGCAATCTGGTCAAACTTAATCCAGTCATATCCGGGTACTGACTTTATCTGCGTGTATGCATGAGAATCGATGCAATATAGAAGAGCCGCATTTTTATTCTTATGTTTTGACGACTTCACCGTCAAAACATAATCGGGAGCAACTTCGCCCTCACGGGCAGGCATCATACTGCCTTTCTTTTGAGAGAGATAATCATACAGTTCCGCCCGGGTGCGATCATACTCATCATCATGATTGCCAAATATCACTCCAAACGGAATATTGCGTCTGATGCAAGGCTCCAAAACAATGTCCAGCCCCTTAAAAGCTTCATTAGAAACAACCACATCTCCCGTAAACATGACGAAATCAGGACGTTCGGCATCCAATACTTCGTTTATACGATCCAGAGATATTTGTGAATTCGCCTGATCATCATATTTATAATGAACATCCGTAAACTGTACAATCTTAAACTTACCGTCACGATTGAACTTCAATACTTCTTTCTGGCCCAAAACCGTAAGAGCATTGAATAATACCATTAAGCATAAAGCAATTTTCTTACACATCATATCTTTTATTTTAAACTGTCTATAATCTTCAATAATAATTCAGGTTCATCTGTAGTAATATAGTCTACTCCCAACAAATAATATTGTTGTAGCTCTTCCGCATTATTCACCGTCCAGACATTGGTAAGCAAACCGGCTTCCCTGGCTTTTTGGGTCAGATTCTTATCCTGCCTGTATGCATAGTAAGAATAATCAATTCCTGAGATGCGGTCGTTCACCAAGTCTTTCAGTTCCTTCTTACCTTCCCATAAGTAAAGAGTTCTGGCTGTAGGGTCCAGTTCGCGGATACGTTTCAAGACTTCATAATTGAAACTGATATATTCCACATATCCCTGCATTTTCATGCGATGAACAATATTCACCACTGAGTCTGTCAACTGCAACGTACGTTCCAAACCTTTTTGGGAATCTTTTATTTCAATAATAGGATGGGTACTATTCTGTGCCCTTGCAGCTATCAATAGTTCCTGAAGTGAAGGTACCGGGTCTTTCTCATTAATCGTTTGTTGAAATAACTGCAATGAGGTGATATTTTCAACTTCCAATCCATATACATGCGGATCATGAGAAAGAACAACTCTATTGTCGGCAGTTAACCAAACGTCCAATTCAGACCCCTGACATCCCAATTCTACCGCATTCTGAAAAGAACGAACAGAATTTTGCAACACCCCTTTTTGTCTCCAGGCACCCCGATGAGCCACCACTCTGTTCTTACTGAAACCGTCTTTCAATAATTCAAACTCACACTGCTGCCCATCAATCAAAAGTGTTATGCCGTATCTGTAACTCGTCTGCCCTGCTGATAATGCCCTATTCTTTTTCAGACAGATTGATTTCTCTTTAAGATCAATCCGGAAAAGAGAAGAAGTATCACTCAACAAACGAACATTGGAGGGCGTGGGATATATCCGGCCCACCACACTCCCCGACTGTCCCACGGGAATCAGATAATTATCCAGCACATACTTCGAAATATCTCCGGCCCTTATGACGAAGGAGCTAAGAAGCATTCCTGCTATAAAGATTGCATTTTTCATTCTATTTTAGTCTACAATAAATATATACATAAATAAAATCCATATTAGATATCCGGATAAAGATTGTGAACAATACCCCTGTCCGTATATAGTTGTGGCGATGATTTAAGCGGGCTACACCCTTTTCTATTTACCACTACACCTTCGGGTATTAGAGTCTCCTTTATTTACAAAAGTCCGTTATCTTCCAGATACTTTTATAACTTGTGTAATTGTTTGTACCCTTCTTAAAAGTAACCCAACTGAAATTCGTGATATATTCGGTAAACAACCCTGCTACGAATAGTTGCTCCTTTAGTTCACTCCAATTCTTTTCCCGATAAGGGACATTCGGACACCAGCAACTCTGGAATGATTCTATATCAACACCAAAATGTACGCCGTTGGCATCACATGCTTTTTTAATCTCAGCAAACCAATTAGGCAGGTCTACATCCACGTCCACCAGGCAACGTCCGCCAAGGTCCTGAAGGTATAAGTAATCAATATTGGGCGTCTGGGCGAAAATCCGTCCGAACCATTGGCCACAAAGATCAGCTGGCATACCTCGCCATAAAGCCGGAGCAATAGAAACGGGCTTATCCGATTTTGTCTTGATATAAGAGGCCACTCCTTCAAGATATTTAGCCAACATGGATAAAGAGGGTTCTTGCTGCCAGCCTACAGGATAAGAACCGTCGTGAAATTCTTCGGTTATATACCAGCCTTCAAGGCAAGGGTGATTGCCAAATTGCTCATACAGCTCATCGAACACCATCTTATTTCTCTCTAAATTGAGATTATATTTCTCCGGTGATGCCGTATTCGTTTTACTGTAATCACCGGGATAAAGGCCTACAATCAGTTTTATGCCATTGCGCTCGGCAGCCTCGAACATTTGGTCGACAAAGTCATACTTCTCGGTAATCCAAGGCATGTTGGTATTCTTATAGAACGAAATGCTGGTGTTTTCTCCGTCTGTAAACTGCTCCGCGTACTGGATAATCCAGGTGTCAATGCCGATGGCACGGCTATCCTGAAACTGTTTATCCCAGTCTTCGTTGACATAAGCGGTATTCAATTGTACAAAAATACTGGAGAACTTGGGCTTTCCGCTTTTCAGTTCATAAGAGGTCAATTGCTCCAACGCGTCGATACTTACCTCACCGGTGCAGACTTCATGTTTCGTATTTACGATTTCAATCCTAAATCCTTCAAAACGGTTTAGCAATAAGCCGTCAGCCGTAGCCCCCTGCCCCTTTTTATACAATTTGAACGCACTGTAGGGCATAACCAGACGGTTCCAACCTTCTTTGGATAATATTTCTTCGTCTTCGAAAGCATAATATTGCCATCTCTTACGTGTACTGTCATGTGGTTTGTCGGCGCTGAATTGCTTCTCATCCTCCATAATGATGAAGCGGAAAACACCTTTGTTACCTTTTTGACCTTTCACCCAAATGGAAAGTCCCAAAGGATAGAAAGACAGGTCGGGGCGATAATCTCCCCATGTTTCTTCGAAATAGACATACTCAGGATTTGAAGTCATAGGCTTACCGGAAAAACTGTATTTCAGCTTAAAACTTCCCACTCCTTCTTTATAGTCATCACCTAAATCATAGTCAATAGTGGCATTGGTAGGTTCTTCGGCACTGGTAGGACCAGTACGATAAATTTCGCACCCCAATTCATCGAAAGGGTTAATATTTTTAGTAGCTTTCGTGCTATTCAATATTTTGCGTATCTCTTCTTGCAGGTTATAGTCACCATCCTGACCGTTTCCTCCTCCGTTATGATCATCACTTCCACAGGAAGCCAAAATAAAACAGAACAGACTTACCAATATAGCAGTTGTTTTCATAAGGCATTAGTTTTAAAAGAGAGTGCCGCCGGATTAGCGGCACTCCCGATTTGAATTAATCAATGTGTATTATTGACGGAAATAACTCATCTTATACATTCTTACAATAGACTGTGATAAATCAAAGCCAACAACAGAGGTTGCAATGTACACATCATATCCGGTTGAGGTTGCTTCTTTGTAGACAGCAACGTCTCCCCAGCTAAAGTAATTCTGACCCCATGCGGACATATCGCTTGTAAATACACAGAAGTCGCCATATCCGTCATCGTCCGGTCCCAGTTCCATCTTAGAGGTATTGGTAATGTCGAATACCTTGAGGGTAGCACCACCACCGGCCCATTGGTCAGCACCTTGGTCATTGAGTGCCAAATAGGTATCATTTTCCACCTTAAATACATTGAAGCCAAGCAAGCGGTATTCATGAGCAGCCGCATTCAAAGCTGTAACTTCCATGGATGTCGTAAAGATATTGAAGCGACTCTTCAAAGCCTCATCACTGTTTCCGTTTACCCACTTCGTATAACTGATGTAATGATCCGAATCGTCGGCCAATGAAGCACGCTGTATGGCAGGTGCGGCAGTCCAAGAACTTCCGGCCGGTCCGTAACGCAATTTATTAGGCTGATTGGCAGGAGTTACTAACTGACCATCCTGTAATTTCCAATAATAAATAGTCATATCATTAGGACCTGTACCATAAATATAAGCTGTACCGCTGGTTACATCACCTGCCACGCTCATGTTATATCCCAAATCTCCCGGACAACCATCACCGGCAGTATAGTCAAGCAGCAACTTATGTTCCTGATCTGCTTCAGAATAATAGAAGACCATGAAACCTGCACCGTAAATATTTTCACGGGAAGTAATCAAGTGGCCGGCATCATCCGTACGAGCCTTCATCATAAACGATCTTGCTGCATCTATAGTCTTAACCGCTGCTCCCGTCTTCATGTCATACAGGTAGATAGGACCATTATATTCCTGAACTGCCAGATATTGACCGTATATTGCTAAGCCTGTATTATTGCGGCTTGCCAATCCCAGATCGGTACAGTTCTTTTCCCACACTTTGGAGAACTTGGTTTTAGGCGGTGTCGGCACCACACGAATCGTATTGTTATGACGATTTCCCAATGCATCGATTACTGTTATTTTATAAGGCTCAGTGAAATCCATTTCACCCCCAACTCCCGGAACAACATAACAATTATGCTCCACACTTACGGTGCAAATCAGACGGCTTACATCGAGCGGGTCTTCATCCGTGGTAGGAACTTTCACCGTAATTTCTTCTCCCTCTTCATAAGGACCTTTCTTGGTAGCATAAAACTCCGTCGGATTATCAGGTATCTGAATGGTTACATTAAGTAGACCATTCACTTGGCTTTCATGTGCTGTGCTCAAGTCAGGAGACTCACAGGAAACCAAGAGCACTGCCCCAAACAAACACGCTGTTGCTGCAATTCTATTAAGTATTTTCATAGCTTCATTTTTTTAATTATTTCCATTCGTCAAACTGTTCACAAGCAGGGTTCTGCTGAATTTCTGCAATAGGAATAGGGAAGCGATTGTATTTCTCCAGATAAACACGCGTTTTACCAGCATCACAATCCACAACATTGTATTCATATCCATCACCGACTTTTGTCGGCTTCACTCCTTCCATGTGAGTACCATTCAAGACTGTAGTTGCCAATCCCCAACGACGGAGATCCCAAAAACGATGTCCTTCAAAAGCTAACTCTACCATTCTTTCGTGGCGGAGAAGTTTCATGAATTCAGTTTTTGTACTGGCTGATACTGCCGGCAAATCAACTCTGTCTCTTACTTCATTCAATGCTTCCAATGCTTCAGTAAGTTTATCTTGCATTGCCATTGCTTCCGCATAGATCAATAGAACTTCAGCATAACGCATATAATAGAAAGTCAGGTCAGTTCTACGCATTTGGCTCTTACTAATTTCCGGATCAAACAACTTACGCATATAGTAACCTGTGCAAGTAGTACCACCACCTAAACCATAGCCATCCACACTACCTTCGTATGTGTAAAGTGTTTCTCCTTTCCATTGACAACCATTATAAAGTATGGAAGCATAGAAACGTGGTTCACGGCCTTCATAGGGGTTGGCAGCCATTTCAGGATTGTTCCAATCAAACTCTTTACCATCAGCCATCTGATAAGCCGATACCAACGTCTCTGTCGGACTGATTTCAGCATAGCCACCATCACTGGGCGGACAATTGAAATAATCAAAAGAATAATCCAACGTCTCGTAAACATAGCCAAACTCTATGACACTTTCATTATTTGCAACCGGTTTCGCTCTTCTATTCAGAAACAACTTCCCATAATCCTCATACAGTTCATACCCTTGCTTTTTCAATTCGGCAGCAGCATCGGAAGCATCTTTCCAACGCTCAGCATAGAGCATAGCACGAGCTTTCATTCCATAAGCTGCACCACTTGTCAACTTACCGGCCTCTACAGTACCTCTCAGAGGCAAATTTTTAGCTGCAAAGTCTAAATCCTCTGCTATGAAATCCCAACATTCATCCGGTGTACAACGCGCATGCTCCTTTTGTCCAAGTTCAGGTAACTGCTTGTACAGGATAAAACTAGCTCCATACCGCTTCGCCAAATCAAAATTAGCCACTGCACGGAAAAAACGGAATTCCGCCTCTGCACGTTTGGCAACCTCTTCAGTAAAGTTTTCACGGTGTTTTTCCAATCCTTCCAAAGCACGGCAACAAGTCAATTGCCAGGAATGCCTATTATTCCAGTTGTCAAAAAGATTACTGGCAGAAGTAATAGGAGTAGAACCGAATACAAACAAATTAGTATTGGCAGCCGGATTATTGGCTTTCAAAAGATCAGCGCATGCATCATCAGTGATTGAATAATATCCTCCGATCAAAGAATAAAAGCCATTAATATACAATTGCAGATTCGTTTCATTCGACCAAGTGATATCGTCAGGATAACTACTTGTCAGAACAGGATCAATATCACAACTACTCAGCGTGAAGCAAGCAGAAGCAAATACTGTTATTATCTTATTTACTGATTTCATTGTATTAGTTTTTTAGAAAGTTACATTTAATCCAAATTCATACGTACGCTGTTGAGGATAATATCCCTGATTTACACTTGGCATTTCAGGATCCATATGCTCCAGATGAGATAAAGTAAACAGGTTACCACCGGCTACATAAGCACGAATTCTTTCAAAGCCAGCCTTTTTACTCCATTTCTTTGGTATGGTGTATCCCAACTGAATAGATTTCAGACGTACATAAGAACCATCTTCTACCCACCAGGAAGAGAATTTTCCACCATTTGATCTTGACTCGATTCCTAAACGAGGATATTTAGCATCAGTATGATCGGGACGCCAAGCACCTTCCACCAAATAATAAGGAGTATTTCCATCAGCATAGAAAGGACGTGTATAGAATGTATCATCACGAATTCCACTACTATACAATCCGCATAAATTTACATCAAACAGAGCTGCACCTTGCAACAACATATTGAAATCAAAACCTTTCCATTCAGCACCCAGATTCAAACCAAACATCATTTCCGGTGTATTGCTACGACCAATTGGAACCATATCCTGATCCCAGGTAATCTTACCATCACCATTAATATCTTTCAGTTTGATATCACCGGGTAATGTCGGACCGAAAACAGCACTATGAGCTATTTCTTCTTCCGACTGGAATAAACCATCTGCAACAAATCCCCAGTATCTTCCCATCGGGCCACCAGTAGCACGTTTATAATCAGGCACATTGGCATCTTCCGTCATTTTCAACACTTTGTTACGAGCCCAGGAAAGATTACCTCTTACATGATAAGTAAAATCTCTTATATGATTATTATGAGACAATACGAGCTCAAAACCACGGTTATCATGAGAACCATAATTGATATACGTTGGATAGTAAGATCCCAGCGATGGCGGGAAGTTTGCCGACTGAGACTCCAATGAACGGGTGGTCTTCATATAGAACACATCCAATTCAACACCCAATAAACCATTCCACATACTAGATTCGATACCAACATTATAAGTATCAGTCAACTGCCACTTCAAAAAAGGATTTACCGGGCTGCTCAATCCCAAATATTTCTGGGGACTGGTACCGAATAATACTGTCGGGTCAGCCGATAAAGTGGCTGTAGAGAAATAAGTCATCGTATTACTAATGGCACGATCGCTACCTAAACGTCCTACAGATGCACGGATCTTCAGGTTTTCCATAAAAGGAACGGCTTCCTTAAAGAAATCTTCCTGAGAAAGTCTCCATCCTACTGAAACACCCGGGAATACACCCCATCTGTACTTTTTGGGAAGTGCTGTAGAAGCATCAATTCTGCTGGTGAACTCTAATAAATACTTATCATCATAAGAATAGTTCAGACGAATTACATAGCCGGCACGTTTAGCCTGACTGTGTCCGCCTTTTACCAAATCTTTATTCACCTCAAGACCATAGTTCAAATCCATGATATCAGTTATAGGAAAATCCGTTCTACCGGCAGACATACTGGACTCGTCTGTTCTGGAAAATTCATATAAGAATAATCCGGATATAGCATGCTTACCAAATTTATTTGAGTACTCAAGAGCCGGTTGAATCGTATAACCTTCACTTTCCGTGAACCACTGATTCAAAGAAACTTTATTAGCAATTCGGCCAGTCTCTACATTACCTTGACGGGTAGTCTGATTCCAACCGTACACATCATAAGTCAAGAAGTACTTCTTCTGCATAGTATAATTCTTCAGATAAGAAGCATTCAACTTAACAGACAGCCCTTTCACAAAAGGCAGCTGATACTTCATAGCAATATTGCCCTGGAAATATGTCTTCTTAACATTATTGTTACCAGACAAATCTCTTGCCGCAATAGGATTGTTATTTCCATTACCAGCCGTATTTATACTGGCTATAGGCATTCCATCAGCCGTATAAGGCTTCAAGTAAGGATATGACAACAATGCTTGCTGGAAAATAGAAGCATACGAACCTACACCTGCAGAAGCACCTGGCTCATCCTGCTCGGAAACATAACCGGATAAATCAAGAGACAAATCAAAGTTATCAGTAATCTTTGCATCCATATTAGAGCGGAAATTATACTTATCATAAGAAGTACGTTTAATAATACCCTCCTGATTGTATGCACCGACTGAAGCAAAGAACTTAATTTTTTCCGTACCACCGGAAACTGAAACATTATTTGTATAAGTAGGAGCTGTATTACGGAATAACAAATCAAACCAGTCTGTATTTCCATAAATGTGCTCATTCTCTCCCGGATTAGTAATACGGTCTATTTCTTCAGGTGAGAATCTCAAGTTTTCCTCTGCAACTCCGTCCAAGAGTTGAGCCTTATTATACCAATAAGCATAATCCGGTCCATTCAGGAACTTCGGAAAATCAGTATTCTGACTCAATGTAAGTGATCCGTTATACGTTACGGTAGGCTTCTGAACAGCACCACGCTTCGTCGTAATCAAGATTACACCAGCAGCAGCGCGCACACCATAAACAGCCGCAGCAGTCGCATCTTTCAAAATAGTGATAGATTCTACTTCATCAGGAGAAAATGATGGAAAGTAATCGGTAATAACACCATCGATTACAATCAACGGGCTACCATCTCCGGCACCATTACCACGGATGTACAAGTTAGCACCGTCGGCACCTGGCTGTCCACTGCTCTGTTTGGAAATCAAACCGGGCAAACGGCCGGCCAGCATACCGGAAAGGCTTCCGCTCGGTGCCATCTTCAGTTCCTTGTTATCCACTTGTGCAATAGCACCAGTCACATTTATTTTCTTCTGTGTACCGTAGCCTACTACTACAACTTCATCCAACAAATTAGCATCTTCCCTCAGAATGATCTTCAGAAGTTTTTTTCCTTTCAACTGCACTTTCTGAGTGATGTAGCCCACATAAGAGAAAGTCAAATGCGAATTCGCATTAGATACCATAAGTGAAAAATGACCATTCAAATCAGTAATAGCACCATTTGTCCCTCCTTCGGCAACAACTGATACACCAATCAACGGAGTGTCATTCTCATCAAACACATTACCCTCTACCTTTATCTGAGCATGTGCACTCATACTTACTAGAGAGAATAATAAAAATAGCAAACAAAGATACTTGTTTTTCATATTACCAAAATTTAAAATTAGGAATTGTTATTCTCGTTTCATACGACCTTAGTTATATCTTCTAAAATTTGCCAGCACTGGTAAAGTCCTCTGGGAACATGGAAACAACCTTTCCACTTTCCACCTTTCAGAGGCAATAACACCTCACCTCTTCTATTCAGATAACCATACCATTCCGGATATTCATTATCTTTGAAATGGCTCCATGTATATTCATGTACCTTTTCAAACCAATCAAGACATTGCTTATCTCCGGTCAGTTGATAACCTTTGAGCAATGAAATCAGAGTTTCAATATGAACCCACCACAATTTCTGATCCCATTCCAATTGTTGGGGTGGACATCCTTTACGATCCATGAAATAGTAGATACCGCCAAATTCTTTGTCCCAACCATAATCAAGCATCGTCAAAGTAATGTTTTTCGCCTTTTCAATCAAATCCGGACGGTTCAGACGTTTCCCAAGATCCATAATGAACCACATGGCCTCAATATCATGGCCCGGAGTAACCTGACGTCCTTCGAAAGAATCGGAAAGTTCTCCATTTGCCAGAACATTCTCTACAATAATGCCTCCAAGTTCCGGACGATAAAAGACTTCCATAACTTCATGGATACATACTTCCATCGTCTTTTCCAGACAACCCTTATCCAGCAAATGCTCTATTTCCATAGCCAAATTACATAGGATCATCGGTAAGGCAAAATTCTTCAAATCACGTGTGCCCGGATAAAGCTTATTCCATTTTCCCTTAGGATTGTTGGTCTTCGATAATACAATATCGAAAGTCTTCATTGCTATATCCGCATACTCCTGGTTTCCCGTAGCCAGGCTAAGTTGTCCAAATGCCATTACAGCAAAGGTGTATGAGAAGATATTATAAGGCTCCACCAAGGGACGTCCTGTACGATCAAGAGAAAAATACCAGTTATAATTTCCATCATGACCATATTTTTTCAGGAACTCACCTCCCTGAATAGCACAGTCCAACCATTCCTGGCGTTTCTCTACCTTATTATAAAGCATTGAAAACAACCATACTTCCCGGCCCTGTAACCAAATAAATTTGTCTGTGTCAAAAACATTCCCTTTCCGGTCCAGACAGGTAAAATACCCACCATGCTCGTGATCCTGGGAGTGCTCTAACCAGAAAGGAAGAACATTATCCAACAGTTCATCCTTATACTGATCCGCTAATTTCTTCAAATCCATAATTCTATTATTTTTTTAGATGAGAAACTGGAAACGTTTTTTATCCGGCATGCATATAAACCAGTTTCTCAATATATTGATACCTATTTATCTGTTGTATAAGTAATTACATCTCTTACCCAAATATCTGCTCCTTTCACTGGATTAGTCCATTTACAAGTCACTTTATATTTTCCGTAAGGCTGTTCGTAATTAAAAAACAGCTCATGTTTGCGATGGTTATACTTCAACGGTAACTTGCAGACTTCTACCAATTTATCATTGAAATATACTTCTAACTCTGCAACATAATCTTCAGGAACATTATCACCCTTGAGTTCTCCTTTAATAACAGCCCCTATACCGTCGAACTCCACAGTCGGAAAGTTAGCAATCCAATTATCCACAGTCACCTTCTTATCAAGTTTCAAACCTTCAAAGCTGATTTCCAATTTAGCAGGAACAGGCTTCTGAAAGTTAATTTTAACTTCATTCTCACCCACTTTTCCACCTTCTCTTTCTATCATCTGCAAAGCCTGTCCGTAACTCAACTCAGAACCTTTATTAAAGCTCACAGTATTATTGAAAGGCATATCTTCAACAATTGCCATTTCGGCCTTATATTTCTCCGGAAGGCGATTATAGCCAAGCATGGTTCCTAAAATGCCTCCGGAAGAAGCCGGATTACAGTCGGAATCTTGTCCTGCACGTGTAGAAATATCAATTGTTTTTTCAAAGTCGCCCTGACCGTAAAGCAATCCCAAAATGATATAGGCTCCGTTTACATAGGTTTCAATATTAAAAGGTACTTCAACACCATCTGGGCAGGCTATGTCATTAGTTCCCCATTTTTTCTCAATCTCTTCCCAGCACTTTTTCCAATCATCTGGATATTGTTTGTGCCAGTTTATAACATCGGTCATGCATGCATAAAAACGACTTTGCTGGGGGATCGCTTTCAAACCTTCCGTCACGATGTATTCAATATCATCACTTACATAAGCTAAAGAATACATGGCAGCTACGTATACTCCGCCATACCATCCATCACCGTAAGCCATGATATGTCCGATACGGTCACAAAAATCCACTGCACTATTCACCATACCCGGCGACATAATACCTGCAAAGTCAGCTTCAATCTGAAAATCCAAGCAATTGGCATGAGGATTGTTTTTCCAATATCCACTGGCATGGGGGGACAAACCTTGCAACAGGTTATAACGAGCCTGCTGGTTTGCATGACACAACGGATATTCTTTAGCTAAGAATGCTGCCGCAAAAGAATCGACAGGAGCATCCAATCCACACCTTTCAAAAGTCTCTACAAATGTCAGATCTACGTAAACATCATCATAAAGACCACCTCCACCATCAAACCATTTCTTGATTTCCCCATTTCCCCATGGTATAACCACAGAATCAGGAATCATGGTTGACAAATACTGAAACTCTGTTGGACCGCCATAGGTACATCCCAAGATTTGTCCGGCCCAAGCCCCTTTTACCTTATCGAATAACGTGTCTTTCGATAGGGTGAGGTTCAGGTTCTCCTTCTGAGAAGTACCGCACGAACACAATGCTGCTATAAGACAGCC
>OMDZ01000643.1_pt1 | contig 19585 bp, 13 predicted proteins | sample 1673641 | NCBI WGS metagenome assembly OMDZ01 (sample SAMEA103958117, study PRJEB25191) | human gut metagenome | biome: human-associated habitat [ENVO:00009003]; feature: intestine environment [ENVO:2100002]; material: feces | place: Germany | collected 2013/2015
GCGGAGCTTTAGCGGAGTGCACGAGCCTTGCGTAAGCGAGGCTCAGACTCTCCCTGATCCCTTTGGTTGTCTCCCTCTTTCATATTGACAGGTGTACCCACTCGAATAGCGAACCCGAGAAGTGCTGTCCGACAAAAAGAACTATCGGTAGCTTGCTATCGTAGCCATAGCTGAATGAAATAACAGAAGTATATCCAAATGAAAGACTTTTTCTACTTGCTTAAGTCTCCGACTTGAACTGTCGGAGCCTTTTCGCTATCCATAAATGGCTCATAAATAAAACCCTTGAAAGCCTCAGCCTTCAAGGGTTTTGTTGGCGCAGACGGTGAGATTCGAACTCACGTGCGGTTGCCCGCAAACTGATTTCAAGTCTTTTATGCAACTGTGACGGGGGTGTCCGTTTTGGGGTCGTTTCTGTAAGCCCCGTACCCGCCGAAAGCCGCTTGAAATCAGGCTTTTTCGCTCGGAAAGCCTTGCGGGATGGGCTTTTTTAAAAGTGGGTTCAAATCGGCATTTTTCCCGATTTTGGAGAGAAATGCGGGAAGATGGGAGAGAAAAACCGGGAGACGGCCATACACCGCAGGATAGAGCTTCCAACCGACGAAAATTTATTTTTGAGGTGTTACAAATGGATGTATTCCCCGTTAACTGGGACAGCGTTCCCGAGGTAATGAACAAGGAGCAATTCTTCCGCATCTGCCATATCAGCAAGTCCACGGCGCTGCACCTGCTCAAAAGCGGCAAGGTGCCCTGCGAGTGGTCGGGTAAGAAAACCCGGTGCTATAAAATCCGAAAAGAGGATGTGAAAGCATATTTGGAGGAGCGGGCGATTTTCCCCGAACTCTACTCTGCGCCGAAGGGCTGGTACGGCACCCACTATGTGGCGAGGCTCTCCAAGGAGCTGCCGGAGGACACGCTGCGGCAGATGCACGGCTACTATGAAAAGCTGCTGCGCAAATACCCGGATGTGGTCACGGTAAAGGATGTGGTGGCCCTGACCGGCTATACCCTGACCACCGTCCACAACTGGTGCAGCCGCGGGTCGCTGAAAGCCTTTCAAAAGGGACTGAAGTTCTGTATCCCGAAAATCTTTCTTGTGGATTTCTTCTGCTCCCTGACCTTCCGCTCCATCACCCGCAAAAGCCTCTGGCATATCCAGACGCTGAATGAATTCAGCAGGAAGATGAAGAAATAATGTGCGATTCAGAAATTCGCACACTCGCACCTGCCTTTCGGTTTTGGTAGACTGTAACCGAAAGGCGGGTGCATTTTGCATTGCAGACCTGCGGTGGAAATTTTGAATGGGAGGATCACATATGAAATCGCTATTTGAGCAGCTGGGCGGCACTTACACAAGGCAGGGCGACTACTGCCTGCCGGATGTTCGTTTACCGCCCGAAGAAGAACGCCCCATCGGCGTTTACGGCCAGCGGCGGCGAGTTTATCTGAAGAAGCATCACCGGGTGCTGTATTATAACCTGCTGACCGCCGGGACGCTGGACGGGCACCTTACAGACATCGAGGAGCAAGCGCAGGAACTCTTTCTTCGGCTGGTAGAACAATACGCAGATGCCGAGGGTGTGACGGAGGCCTTGAAAGCCGATGACACGATGGCGTGGGTGCGAAAGATGAACGGCATCCGACATCGGGCAAATGAGGTCGTAATGCAGGAAATTGTATACGGATGATGAGCAAGCGGAGGTCGATGACCTCCGCTTGTTTTGTGTGCAGAAAAGAACAATGCTGTTTTTAAACGGCATTGTTCCGAACTTTGTTGACATTATTCTTTTATTCGGGTATAATGTACTTGTGATTTTATGCGTGGAGGTATCCCCTATGGCTGAAATGATCTCGGTAAGAGAAGCAGCAATGCGCTGGAATATAACGGAGCGGAGAGTTGCGACGCTCTGCAAGAATGGGAGAATCGCCGGTGCGAAAAAGCAGGGCAATCGTTGGCTGATCCCCGCTGATACGCAGAAGCCGGCGGATCAGCGGCTCAAGACGGGCGCTTTCCGCAAGACGGAGCGCGCGCCGAAGCTGCCCCTGCCCATCGGCGTATCCAACTACTGCCTTGCATCGTCGGAATACTACTACATCGACAAGACGATGATGATCAAGGACTTCATCGACGAGCGTCCGATGGTGACGCTGTTCACCCGCCCCCGGCGCTTCGGCAAGACGCTGAATATGGATATGCTGCGCACTTATTTTGAAAAGAGCGACAAGGATACTTCCGTCTACTTCCAGGATAAGAAGATCTGGGCCTGCGGCCAGAAGTACCGGGATTATCAGGGCAAGTACCCTGTGATCTTCCTGACCTTCAAGGATGTGAAGTTTGATACTTGGGAGGAGACCTTTGCGGCCATCCGGGATATTTTCGCAAAGGAGACCCGGCGGCACAAGGAGTTGCTGAACAGCGATAAGTGCGACGAGTACAGCAAAAAGACCTATGAAAAGCTGGCAGACGGCAAGGTCAGCGAGGTAGAGTTGGCTTCAGCACTGCTGGACCTGTCCGCTATGCTGCACAAGCACTATGCCGTTGCGCCCATTATCATCATCGACGAGTACGACACCCCCATCCAGCAGGGCTACCAGAAGGACTATTACGACAAGGTCATCCGGTTTATGCGGAACCTGTTTTCCGGCGGGTTCAAGGATAATCAGCACCTGTCCTTCGGCTTCCTCACCGGCATTCTGCGGGTGGCCAAGGAGAGCATCTTCAGCGGGATGAACAACCTGTCCATCAACTCCGTGCTGGACAACAAATACAGTGCCTACTTCGGTTTCACTGCCGACGAGGTGATGGAGATGGCGGAATACTACGGCGCTGCCGATAAGTATGACGAAATTTGCCAGTGGTACGACGGCTACCGCTTCGGCAAGACGGAAATTTTCAACCCGTGGTCGGTGGTCAACTACTTCAGCAACGAGTGCGAGCCGAGACCCTTCTGGGTCTCCACCGGCAGCAACGATATTATCGGGGAAGTGCTTGCCCAGGCGGATGAGGAGATTTATAACCGTCTGATCTCCCTTGTCAACGGCGAGACCTTCACCACCTTCATCGACACCGGCGTGATTTATCCGCAGATCAAAAGTAATCCCTCCACCATTTACAGTTTCCTGCTGGTGACCGGCTATCTGAAGGCACTGAAAACCACGCCCTCCTTCAGCGGCGATTTTATGTGCGAGGTCTCCCTGCCCAACCGGGAGATTTCTCTGGTGTATAACAAGGAGATTTTGCAGCGGTTGGAGAATCTGATCCCGCCGTCCACGGCGATTTCCGTTCAGGAGGCCATCTTCTCCGGCGATAACGCACGGCTGAAAGCGCAGATCCAAACGCTGCTGACCCAGTCGGTCAGCTCCTTCGATACCGCCGGGGAGAACTTCTACCACGGCTTTATGCTGGGGCTGTGCGCCCTGCTGGGCGGCGCATTCGTGACCTCCAACCGGGAATCCGGCGACGGGCGCTATGACATTCAGCTGAAGCCCACGCAAAAGGGACTTCCGGGCATCCTGATCGAACTGAAAGCGGAGAAAAATTGCAGCGACGAGCAGCTGAAAAAGCTGTCCGAGACGGCCCTGCAGCAAATCAACGATAAGAAATACGAAACCGAGCTGACGACAGCCGGGGTCAGGACGATTTATAAATACGGCGTGGCCTTCAGCGGTAAAAAGGTTGAAGTGGCAGTCGGATGAGGCTGACGAATTTCAAAGTATCAGCTTTCAGCTTCCAAAGTATCAAATTGATACTTTGGCGAAATCCCAAAGTGCCAGCACGGTGGTTCCAAAGTGCCAAATTGGCACTTTGGAGATGTGCTTATATCAAATGCTAAATGAATTAACAAAAATCGAGGGAGACTGCTTATGAAATCAAATTTTGATTTTCTGAATCGATACTGGCCTGCATTGGCACAGATCGGCGCAACCGCAGAAACCTATGTCTATTCTGATCCCAATGCCTGTATCTATAAACTCGGAATGTTTGCCGAGCGCTTAGTGCAGGAGATCCTTGTCTTTGAGCACATTGCGGAGCCGGCTGTTGACAACACCCACGCAAATCGAATTCGCATTTTGAAGCGAGCCGGTTTATTGCCGCACGAAATTGACAACACGCTATATGTTCTTCGCAAGACAAGAAACTCGGCAGTACATATAGGTACGGACTCCGTGGACGAAGCAAAGACATTGCTATCCTTGACATACAATCTTGCTGTTTGGTTTATGGAAACCTATGGAGATTGGGGATATATTGCGCCTGAGTTCGTTATGCCGAGCGAGACCACGCACGAAGATTTGGAATCCGTTATTGCCGAGCAGGAAAGGAAAATCGAGGAATTGACGAAGCAACTGGCCGTGGTCAAGACCGCCGCTTCGGGCAAAACGCAGAAGGAGCGCGCAAGGCGATCAGAATCTGTCTCCGCTATGATGAATTGGAATGAGGCGCAGACCAGATGCTTGATTGACGAGCAGCTTCGCCTTTCTGGTTGGGAAGCTGATACGCAGAACCTGCGCTACAGCAAAGGAACGCGTCCTGTAAAGGGGAGAAATATTGCCATCAGCGAATGGCCTACCAATTCGGCCTTTTACAAAAACGGGTATGCGGATTATGCATTCTTCGTTGGCGAGAAGCTCGTAGCATTGATGGATGCAAAAAAGATGTCGGAAGATGTGGCATCTACCATCGATGTGCAGGTAAAGGACTATGCTGCACATATTAAGCCGGAGGATATTCCACATACGGTTGGAAACTGGAATGGTTATCAGGTTCCCTTCCTCTTTGCTTCAAATGGCAGGGCGTATTTAGAGCTGCTGCGGACGAAGTCTGGTATTTGGTTTTTGGATGTCCGGGAACAGGAAAATCAACCGTATCCTATTCGGAACTGGTTTAGCCCAAGTGACCTGATGGAAAAACTTGGTCAGAATACAGCGGCGGCCAATCAAGCGCTGGCTGCAGCAGATAATTCGTTTATGACAGATCCTAATGGGTTGAATCTGCGCGACTACCAGATCAAGGCCATTGATAAGGCAACAGAGGCAATCGTTGACGGCAAGAGAACGGCCTTGCTTGCAATGGCCACCGGAACGGGTAAAACCCGTACTGTTCTGGGGCTTATCTACAAGATGCTGGAATCCAAGCGTTTCCGTCGTATTCTTTTCCTTGTGGATCGAGTGTCCCTCGGTGAGCAGGCAATGGACACCTTCAAAGATGTCAAGCTGAAGGAACTGCTGACGCTGGACAAAATATATGAGATCAAAGCGATCGATGACAACATCATCAATCTGGAAACCAAGGTCAGCATTTCAACGGTGCAGGGGCTTTTGAAACGCACGATTCTGGCAGAAGAACCGGATTTGATGCCCGGTGCATTTGATTTGATTATTGTGGACGAAGCCCACCGAGGATATATTCTTGACCGTGAAATGACGGAAGAAGAAATCCTCTACGATAATCAGGATGATTATATGAGCAAGTACAAGCAGGTTATCGAGTATTTCGATGCGGTGAAAGTTGCCTTGACTGCTACGCCCGCCCTGCACACGACCGAGATTTTCGGGGAGCCGGTCTATACCTACAGCTACCGTGAGGCGGTTATCGATGGCTGGCTGGTGGATCACGATCCTCCGTATCTGATTAATACGGATTTCATTGAAAATGACGCACAGTTCAAGAAGGGTGAAACCTTGGCGCAATATGACCCGAACACCAACGAACTTTTGAACGGTGCAGTTTTGGACGATGAAATGGATTTCGATGTGTCGGAGTTCAACCGCAAAATTGTTCTGCCGGATCATACCCACAAGGTGCTGGAAGAAGTTTCGACCTACTTGAATCCGGAAAGTGGAGAAAAGACGCTGATTTTCGCAGTAAATGATGCACACGCTGACCGTATTGTGGATACGCTCCGAGAGATTTACAAGCCCTATGGCATTTCCAATGATGCCATTATGAAAATCACGGGCAAAACTGCCGGCGGCAACAAAAAGAAGATTTTGCAGGTGATCAAGCAGTTCAAAAACAACCAGTACCCCAACATTGCCGTAACAGTCGACCTGCTGACTACCGGAATCGATGTGCCGGCAATTTGCAATTTGGTGTTTATGCGCAAGATCAACAGCCGGATCCTCTTTGAGCAGATGCTGGGACGCGCTACTCGCCTTTGCCCGGAAATCGGAAAGACGCACTTCAATATCTTCGATGCAGTTCGCGTGTACGAGGACTTGGATGACACTTCCAATATGAAGTCAGTCTCCGTCAGCAAATCAATGGCTGAATTGTTGGAGGATTTGTTCCGTCCGGGTGAGGTCAGCAAGCAGCCTGTCAAAGATCGCATTTTGGCAAGATTGCAGCGTAAGAGCAACAATCTGACCGATGAGCAAAAGTATGATGTATCCGAGCGTTTAGGCGGAGAAACAATTCGGGAATATGCGAAGGAATTGAAAAGCTGTACAGAGGAAGCTTTTGTGCGACGCTGCCGGGAGGATAAGGATTTCCTGCTTTGGTTTGACAACCTGAAGGGCAAAAAGCGCGGACATTACTATTCCGAAAAGGAAGATACTCTTTTGGAAACGACCCGCGGCTATGGTGACACGGAAAAACCGCAGGACTATCTGGACTCTTTTGTGGCCTATGTTAATGAGAACAAAGACCGTATCGAAGCGATCCGCATAGCCTGCACCCGCCCCAGCGATATGACCCGGGCACAGCTTCGGGAGTTAAAGCTGGAACTGGATAAGGAGAATTTCACCGAGAGCAGCTTGAATGAAGCGGCCAGCGCGGTGAGCAATGAACGGATCGTGGCAGACATTATTGCCTTTGTTCGTCGGGCTGTACTTAAAACGCCGCTTGTGAACCACGATGACCGCGTGAAAATGGCCTTTTCTAAACTGATTTCGGCGCATCACTTTAACAAAATGCAGCTGGATCTGCTGGAAAAGATCAAGGTATATATGCTTCACGAGAGCATCCTCAATACCGAGACCTTTGAGGCACCGGCGTTCAAGATGGATGGCGGTTTCGCACGCTTTAACAAGAAGTTTGGCGGGCAGCTTGCGGAGATTATCCGCGAGATCAACACTTATATTTACGAAGGAGCAGCTTAAATGAGCACGCAAGATATTGTACAGAAACTTTGGAACCTCTGTAATGTGCTGCGGGATGACGGTATTACTTATCACCAGTATGTGACAGAGCTGACCTACATTCTGTTTTTGAAAATGGCCGATGAGACCGGTGCAGATAAGGATATTCCCGAAGCATATCGTTGGGGCTCTCTGACCAGCCGTTCCGGCATTGACCTGAAAAAGCACTACTATATGTTGCTCAGCAAGCTGGGCGAAGAATCCGTTGGCCGCGTGGCACAGATTTACGCCAACGCATCCTCCAGCATCGAGGAGCCGAAAAATCTTGAAAAAATCATCACGGAAATTGATAAGCTGGACTGGTATGAGGCCAAAGAGGAAGGTCTGGGCGACCTGTATGAAGGTCTTCTGGAGAAAAACGCCAATGAGAAGAAGTCCGGTGCCGGTCAGTATTTTACCCCTCGTGTGCTGATCGATGTGATGACGGAGCTCATCAAACCCCAGCTGGGCGACAAGTGCTTTGACCCGGCCTGCGGTACTTTTGGCTTTATGATTGCAGCCAACCGCTATGTCAATGCGCATAACGATATGTATGCACTCTCTGACCGTCAGGCAGATTTCCAGCAGAACAAAGCGTTCAACGGCGTGGAGTTGGTGCACGAAACTCACCGTTTGGCATTGATGAACGCCTATCTGCACAATATGAATGCTAACATCACATTGGGGGATTCCCTCGCACAAAGCGCCAAGGGATTGAAAGATTTTGATGTCATTCTGACCAATCCGCCCTTTGGCACAAAAAAGGGCGGTGAGCGCGCCACCAGAGATGATATTTCTTTCCAGACTTCAAACAAGTAGCTGAACTTTTTGCAGGTGATCTATCGCAGCCTGAAGGCGGACGGCAAGGCCCGCTGCGCTGTGGTGCTGCCGGATAATGTGTTGTTTGCTGCTGGTGACGGTGCCAGCGTGCGCCGGGAACTGATGAATTTCTGCAATCTGCATACCATTCTGCGCCTGCCTACCGGCATTTTCTATGCACAGGGCGTCAAGACCAATGTGCTGTTCTTTACCCGCGGGACAACCGAGCAGGATAACACCACCGAGGTTGCATTCTACGATATGCGCACCAATATGGACAGCTTTGGTAAGACCCGGCAGCTGCGTAAGAGTGACTTTGATGAATTCGTGGCAGGATACGAAGACCCATCCAAGCGCACGGGCGAGCGTTGGAGCAGATTCACTCGTGAGGAGATCGCCAAGAATCCGGATGATAGTCTTGACCTTGGCTTGATCCGCGACGACTCCATCGTGGATTATGACGATCTCCCTGACCCTGTAGAAAGCGGCGAGGAAGCGATTGCAAATTTGGAGGAAGCGGTCGATCTGCTGAAAAGTGTTGTGCGTGAGCTTCGTGCTCTGACGGAGGAAGAGTGATGGCAAGAGCAAAAAAAGAAGCCGCCCTCACGCCCGAAGAGCGTTTGCAGGCAGCCTTGGTGCCGGATTGGGAGTGGCCGTATAAATTGCCGGAGAATTGGTGCTGGACATATTTAGGCGTTGTCTCAGAAATTGTTATGGGCCAGTCTCCTGCCGGGAAAAGTACCACAAACGATAGTTCTTACATGCCCTTAATTGGTGGCGCAGCAGATATGGGGGAATTGTATCCCCAAGTATCTCGATTTACGAAAACCCCCACAAAACAATCACAAACAGATGATGTGATTTTAAGTATTCGTGCTACTTTGGGGCGTCCAATTTTTTCCGATGGAATATACTGCTTGGGTAGAGGCGTTGTTGCTTTTCGCTCATCGATTGTCACTAAAGAGTTTTTGCGGTACTTTTTTATAGATCAAGAGAATTATCTGTATCAGAACGCAACTGGAACAACCTTCGCTCAGGTGGATAGTAAAACTCTTAAAAGCATGCCCTTTCCTCTACCTCCGTTTCACGAGCAACGACGCATTGTAAGACGAGTGGAATCTCTTTTTTCCAAACTGGATGAGGCCAAGGAAAAGGCACAGGCCGTGGTGGATAGCTTTGAAACCCGCAAAGCCGCTATTCTCCATAAAGCCTTCACCGGTGAACTGACTGCGAAATGGCGGGAAAAGCACGGTGTGGGGATGGAGAGTTGGGAGAAATATAAGTTTAATGAACTTGGAACGCTAGAACGCGGTCGATCAAAGCATCGCCCAAGAAATGACCCTAAATTATTTGGCGGAAAGTACCCCTTTATTCAAACGGGTGATGTTGCGCGTTCAGGTATGTACATTACCGAGCATACACAAACTCTCAGTGAAGTTGGAGCGGAGCAAAGTAAACTTTTTCCCAAGGGAACTCTTTGCATTACGATTGCAGCTAATATTGGCGATGTGTCAATATTAACATATGATTGTTGTTTCCCTGATAGTGTAGTTGGATTTACACCCAATGAAAGGACATTGTCTGAGTACATTTATTATCTGATGAGTACGCTTCAACGAGAAATCGAGGCAAATGCTCCTGCAACAGCGCAAAAGAATATTAATTTAAGGATTCTTAATGATTTGCTATTAGACATTCCGTCTGTTGCAGAACAGACACAAATCGTTAATCAGGTGGAGTATTTATTTTTTCAGGAACAGCACGCCAAAGAAGCCGCCGAAGCGGTCCTTGACCAGATTGATCTGATGAAAAAATCCATTCTCGCTCGTGCCTTTCGCGGTGAACTGGGTACGAATGACCCAAGCGAGGAGAGCGCGGTGGAATTGCTGAGGCAAGTAATCGAACAAGAGGATGGAGATGTGGTCAGGCCAAAGGCAAAAGCGAAGCGAATTGCAATTCCCACAGAAATTAAGCCGTTGTTGTCAGGTGCTAATGAAGAAGCAATTGTCAAACTCCTATTAAAAGCTGCGCCCCAATCTGTTTCTACACAGACAGTAATGTCCATTAGTAAGAAAAAATTTGAGCTTATGGACGCATTACGCAATCTGGAGAAAAAACAGATTGTGTCGAAAAGTGATTCTGGAGAATACTCACTAGTGAGGTAATATTATGCAAATCAAACGGCTTCAGATCGATGATTATCTTTGTTTGGTTGACTTTGATATAGTATTTGACACCGTATCGGGTGGTAGCTCAACAATTCTGATTGGAGAAAATGGCGCTGGAAAATCGACGATGATTGAGTGTATTCTGAACATTCTGATGTCTTTTGATTCTCCCGCAATAGAAAAGCAGATTGACTACAGCTATTCTATGTAGTACAACTATGCGCAAAAGGCGGTATGCATTGTCCAAAGTAATCATAATTATCGTATCACGGTAGATGATGTTTTCTGTGAGGGAAGCTATAAAAGGGTGCGCTCTTTTATCCAATCTCATTCTTTGTTCCCTCAGCGCATCATTGCGTTTTATTCTGGGGCCAACAATAAGCTCTTGCCTCAAATAGAACAAATTAATAAAAGCTATGTAAGGCAATGCAGAAATACACTTGTGCGCTTTCTTAAAGCAATGAATGATGAATCTGATCGCTTCTTGCCGAACTTTCCCAAAAGAAAGTACAATTATTGTGATGAGGGAATGACTCCAATATATTTGGCTTCTATTCTCTGTGGTCAGGATTCTTTTGAGCAGAATTATCTTGTTGATGCGTGCCATTTCGATGAAGTCCAATGTGTGGATATGGCCATTAATATTGATAAAGTTGAGGGCGTTTTTGGCAGAGGACGGTTCGAAGGAGATGTGCCCACGGGCTTGTACTATTTGACGGATTTCATTGACCATCGGTTTACGGATTTACTGCGAAGAGGATTACTATATTCGGCTATGGGAAAATCTTATTTTGAAATTAAAGGGATTGAAAAGCTAGGATTAGATTCTATTGCAATTTTAGAATTTTTTGAGAAACTATACTCTCTGTTTGATGCTAGATTTGAGGTAACCGTAAATCAAGGGAATTCCATAGTGAAATGCAAATCAATGAGCGAGGGGCAACGCCAACTTATCAAAATTCTTGGTATGCTTGGTATTTGTAAGACGGAAGATTGTCTCGTTTTAATGGACGAACCAGATGCGTATATGAATCCACGCTGGAAGTATGACATCAAAAGCACAATGGATCGATCCTTGAAAGAAGCCGTAAACGCTCAGGCAATCATTGCGACACACGACCCATTAGTGATCAATGGTGTTCCTAAGGAGTTTATTAGGATATTTATCCAAAACAAAGAACTTGAATCATCTACGGGATTTTTTATCACAAGAGTTATCACCCCTGTCGAAAATACCGAGGGAATGGGCATCGATGGGTTGCTACAAAGTGAATATTATGGGTTGCAAACTTCTTATGACCAAAAATCGCATAAAAAATTCTTGCGCAGGCAAGAATTATATCTAAAACTTATTGGCGGGAGTGCTACGGACGGAGAAAAAGCAGAGCTTCGTGAAATAACGAGAGATTTGGGATTGCTGCCGCTATCGTATAATTCAATTGATTTTCTATATGATGATTTTTTGACCGTATATAAGAAGTGCGATTTGTATAGTCAAGAGTATCTTACCTACGACCAAGTGTTAGAGCGCAGAGAAAAAATTAAAGAAATCATTGAGGCGTTATACGAAGGGCAAGTATGAGATATATAAAGATAGAAGATCTTCTGGTATTCAGAAGCAGGTGGGGACAAGGGGATACGCTCTGGAAAAACAGTGTGCTCAAAAAGGATTTCAGAGATTTCTTTCACAATAAATGCTGGTATACAGAGGTGCTACTTGTCGGGCAAGATGTGCATATTGACCACTTTCGACCCAAGGCAGCGGTAAAGCCTTTTGAGAATTTTAAATATAATCATTTAATTCAAGATAAGGGGTATTATTGGCTAGCGAATGATCCGTCAAATTATAGGGCGTGCTGTATCTATGCTAATCGAAAGACTGGTGGCGGCGGTAAAGGAAATTATTTTCCTTTAGCAGATGATGGCGTATATCAATCGGAAAAAGATGAAAATAATGAGCATCCAATGCTGTTAGATCCATGCGTAGCAGAAGATGTTAAGTTGTTGTCTTTTCTGGGTAATCGCGTAGTTCCTGCAACAGACGATGAATTGGGCAAAGAAAGGGTTAGAGTTTCGGCATCTATTTACAATCTGACTGATGCTTACATAAGCAACGAAAGAGGGAAAATTTGGGCGAGCATCGAACAATTACTTGCAGAGTATGCCACCGGAGATATTAGCAAGTCCAGCTGCATTCGCCAGCTAAGGGACGCTATATCGCCCAAAGCTCCCTTTTCAGCTTGTGCAATAGCTTGTGTTAATTCTCTTGCTCCAGACGAAATAAAGAGCGAGCTTGATTTGATACTCTAACTCTATGAAATGAGGGATGATAGTGCTGGATCAGACAAATGCAAATATTGAAAGACATATCAAAACCCACACAGAGCGTTCCGATGATGACCGTGCGGCAGTATCTGTTTTGGAGACATTTCTTCGTTCAAATGGGAGAATCAACACTTCTTTTGCATCAGATGATAAGTGGCCCAATCACGATGGCACTTTCGAGTTTGTTCCCGACCCTGACATTTCTAGGCGGCCCAAGCAGACTTTCTATGTCCAAATAAAGGGAACACGCAATTATACTGAGCGCGAGGGTGTTATTAAGTACACGCTAAAAGATCTCGCTTTTCCTGCTTTTATATGTGGCAGAGTATCCCTTGATCCGGGAATTCTGTTTGTGATTCTCAATCCCGCTGAACGCGGAGATGAGAGAGTTTTTTGGAAGTATATGTCGCCCAGTTTTCTCAACAGTATTGATTTTGCAAAAGACAGTATAACCGTCAGTTTTTCACCGGAAGAGGAAATCTTGAACAATGACGAAAGCGTTTTAGCTTTTTGCGAGAGGTTAGAAAAAATTGTCGAGCGGCATTCCTTTGTAAACCAATTGGAACGGCATAGTTATTCTTTTGAAGAAGCTAAGCGAATCGTTGAGACCTGTGATACGGAAATCACGGAAAGCATCGACAATTTAAGCATTCTAAATAAGAGCCGCGACAACATTTCACGGAGAATTCTGACGAGATTGAACGATCTATGCATTTCAGCCTTACTGTTGAATGCGATGAAAGACGGCTATCAAAGTCCCAACGCCGGCTTTGCGTGGGAATACTCACTTTTAAGGGCAAATACAAAGTACTTAGGGAATTTTTACCGAGGATTGCAATATATCGGACGCCGGATCCCCGAGGAAGGCCAAGCAGAGCGACTGATGCTGAAGTACTATAGCTTTATGTGGCAGATACGCCAATCGCTCTACGAAAACTACGGCATCACCGTGCTTCAGAACTTGGAGAAATTTCAGGAATATACCGGAACTGATGAACTGGATAAACAATACTATGAGTTGGTGGCGAACGCTTTCTCAAACCCAAAAACTGAGCAGAAACATAACAGTAATACGAGGTTTTATATTCAAAAAAGGACGCCGTTTTATGTTGGTAAAGAGCGTTATTTTGAGGTAACACTGCAGCAAGCGGACATCTATGCGTCAAAGTATAACCGAATTACAGCATATACCAAACTTGACATTTCTACAGGCTATTCTGTACAAATCGACTATGTCCCATCATACATTAATCTCTGGGGTGTCAATACAGAAATTAAAATTATCACAGCTTGGCGTGTTTCGGTAGATCCTAAATGTTTGAACAAGCTTGGAAGGATACTTAATATGCGCCTTCAGCTTTCTTCGAAATATGGAGAATATGATGCTCTGATGAGATTCCTAACAGAAACAGGTATGGATTTTCTGGAAATGATTGATCTTCGGGAGATACCTTTCTCGAATCTTTTGGAGTCAGTTTACAAAAAAGCAAACACCTCTTATTTCAAAGATGTTTTACAGCAGCTGAGGGACACCTATTCTACAGGTTCGACACGCTTCGGCCGATATACAATTCGGTATCTGTTACTGAATCTGCGCGAAGATCTTTTGGAACGCGTTATGCCGTCTCAGTTTAGTCCGCAATGGAAATGCAAGGATTTATACCTGTCTAGAAAATGCTTTCCGTTTGAGTGTAACCCACTCGCTTCTGATTTAGCCGACAGCAAAACGAGCCAGATAAGTCAAGCCAAGTACTTGGCCAGAGTAGTTGAAAAGGAAAAGACTGAGGTTGCGGTTCCATACTGGTCTATTGTAAAGGCCATGCAAGATACCGGCGAAATTTACTGCGATCTTGGCGGAGATTTAACCGAACAGGCGATCCAAAAATATAATGATTGCTTAGACGATTGGGAAAAGCGCCAAGGGTATGAAATCATTTCAGATGGAAATGTCGCTTGTATCGCAGCATATGAGGCATCGACGCTCTTTATTTTGAATAAACTCCTGGAATTATCACAGATTCGCAATAAAGGGCAAAAAGAAGTTAACGAAAGATATTTGAGAAATTGCGATATTGCCTTTTCAGATCCTAAAAAAGAAGAAGCTCTTAAATATGCTTTTGTAAACTCCAGAGTACTTCTTGTTTACGGAGCTGCCGGTACCGGAAAGACGACCCTAATCGATATGATCTCAACAATGCTGTCTGGGCGTCGGAAATTGTTTCTTACCAAAACACATACGGCCTTGCAGAATCTGCAGAGGCGAATTAATAATCCGGGGGCTGATGCCAGTTTTGTAAGCATCAATAGTTTTACGAAGAGGGTAAACCTTCCTGATTATGATGTTATCTTTGTAGACGAATGCAGCACCATTGATAACCGTGCAATGAAGGTATTCCTCGAGAAAATGCGCCCGGATACATTCTTAGTACTTGCGGGAGACACCTATCAGATAGAATCTATTGATTTCGGTAATTGGTTTACTTATGCCAAGGATATTATTAAGACTAAAGGTTCGAATGTTGAACTCGTAAGCACTTGGAGAACAAAGGATCCCGGTTTAATTGAGCTTTGGAACGAGACTCGAAATAAGGGTGCGCTAATAACGGAAAAACTTGTTATCGACGGCCCATTTTCTGAAAATATTGGCGAAGGAGTGCTCAATTCCAAGATAATGGATGAGGTGATTTTATGCTTGAACTATGACGGAAAATTTGGCTTGAATAATATGAATAGCTATTTTCAAAATGCTAACACAGAAACGGCTGTTGTCTGGAGAGACTGGAAATATAAAGTTGGCGATCATATATTGTTCAATGACACGGACAGATTTTCTCTGCTCTATAATAATTTAAAAGGGCAAATTGTCCAAATAGAACTGTTTGACAGTAGAATCAGATTTACAGTAGATGTAGAGATCCCGTTAACAGAGCAAGATTGCCAAAACGATGGCATAGAATTCATCGATATAATTGATGATGTGACCCGAATACGATTTGATGTACTTGATTTTGAAGAGGAAATGGCAGATGAAGATCGCAAAAAAGCCATCGTACCGTTTCAGCTTGCCTATGCGGTTTCAATTCATAAAGCGCAGGGCTTAGAGTATAGGTCAGTTAAGGTTGTTATTCCGAGTAGTAACGCTGAAAAAATAACACACGGTATTTTCTATACAGCAATTACGCGTGCAAAAGAAAAGCTAAAAATCTACTGGAGTTCTGAAACAATGCAAGAAGTCGTCGCTGGATTTTCAGTAGACACTTCAAGACAAAAAAGTTTGGCAATTATTAAGGAGAAGCTGAAGCAGGACAAGAATACTTAGGAATAGGGCACCGACCGTTTGGCCGGTGCTCTATTTCTATATGAGCCATCTATAAGTCAATAGTGATTACCAGCCGTCCTCCCATCATCGGGAGGGCGGCTTTTTTGCGTCTTGATAGAAAAATTGAGAAATTTCTCGAAACACCCTGCCAAATGGCACCCCTTATTCAGAGTAAGTAGAAGGGTCCTTTTGAAAAATTGAGGGGACTTTTCAAATTACTTTGCCAAAATCTCGAAAAAGTTCCCAATTGGTTAGTAGGAAGGCCCTGAAAAATTTCCTTCAAAATCCTATTTGTTATTTGCCAGAAAAGTTCACAGTTGATTAGTGGGAGGGGCGCTTAAAAATTTTCTTCAAAATTCTTTTTATTTTTACCGGAAAAATTCCCAATTAAGTAGTAGAGGGGTTCACAGAAAAATTCTCAAAAGTTTTTTCGTTCAAATCCGAAAAATTTTCCCAGTTGGTTAGTAGAGAGACTTTCAAAGAATTTTTTCAAAATTCCTTCGTACAAATCGAAAAATTTTTCCCAGTTGATTAGTGAGGGGGTCTATAAAATGCCTTTCTCGCTGGCTACCTATTGAGGGGACTGTCTCCCTGTGTACCTTGAAAATTGAATCGCCGCCTCCAAAGGATATGCTTCCGGCAAGTGACGCCACGACTTCCCGAAAAAGGAACGAGCGCATCAAAGAAGCGATACGCCGTGGTGAGACTCCGGGGCAGGAACGATACAGATGAGCGGCAGCAAGCAAAAATTACCGCAGAAATGCGGTTTCAGAACAAGCAAAGGAGGTTCAAACCTATGAAGAAAGGAGAGCTCAGAGAGCTTTATCAGATGATGTTTCCGGAATACCCGGACATCGTGACCGTCAAAGAGCTTCGGGAGATGCTGGGCATCAGCCGCAAGCTGGCCTACAAGCTGATCGACTATGGGTACATCCACGCCGTGAAGATCGGCACGACGCTGAAGATCCCGAAAATCAGCGTCATCAACTATGTAATGGAGAAAGAGGTGAAGAAGGTTGGATGAGATCAAACGCCTGACGCCCGCCCAAAGGACACGCTGTAACCGGTTAATCCGGCGGCTGTGCGCCAACTATGATGGCGGCAATTGCATGCCGCTGGACGACGGCGAGGGCTGTGTGTGCGTGCAGATGATTTCTTATTCGCTGCTGTGCAAATACTTCCGGCGGGCGGTTCTGCCCGCCGACAAGGTACTCTGCGCCGATATTTACCGGCAGCGTACACGGACCTGCGAACGGTGTGGAAAGCCCTTTGCACCCGGCAGCAACCGGCAGAAGTACTGCCCGGAATGCGGCCGCTCCATCCGGCGCAAGCAGAAGGCGGACTCGGCCAGGCGGCGGCGCAGCGTCGAACATTAAGCGTCTGAAAAGCCTTGATTTCCAAGGCTTTTGGGATAGCAAAGCGGGGGCGGGTGACCGTTTCCATCCGCCCCCGCCAAAATCCACTTTTAACATTCTACAAAGGAGAATTCTATGGACAACAAACTGAAAACCGTGGACGCAGAGACCCTGCTGTCCACGCCGATGAGCAAGACGATGTTCATCGTAGACGGCCTTATTTCGCAGGGTGTCAATGTCATCAGCGGTGCCAGCAAGATCGGCAAAAGCTGGCTGATGCTGTGGCTGGGGCTGCAAGTGGCGCAGGGAAATTCCGTTTGGGGTTTGCCCACGCTGCAATGCGATGTGCTCTATCTGAGCCTTGAGGACACCCAGCGCCGCATCAAAGACCGACTCTACAATCTTACCGACAGCGCCCCGGACAACCTGTATTTCGCCGTGACCTCCGGGCTGATCGGCGGCGGGCTGGAGGAACAGATCACGGATTTCCTGACCGAGCATCCCGCCACCAAGCTGGTCATCATTGACACGCTGCAAAAGGTGAGGGACTCCAAAGGCAGCGCCGGAAAAGCGGGAATGTACGGCAACGACTATGACGACATTTCCTCCATCAAGCGCATTGCCGACGGCTTCAACATCGCCATTTTGCTGGTGCATCACCTGCGAAAGCTGCAAGACAGCGACGATCCCTTTAACGATGTCAGCGGCTCCACCGGCATCATCGGCGCTGCGGACACCAACTTCATCCTGCGCCGTAAGCGCAGCGGAAACGCCGCTACGCTGCTGGTCAGCGGGCGGGATGTGGAATATCAGGAACTGACCTTGCAGTTTAACGACCTTGTCTGGGAGCTGGTGGAGCGCAAGAACAGCGAGGATATTCACAAGGCAGAGCTGCCGAAATTTCTGTTTCGGGTGGTGGACTTTATGGAGTGCCGCACCGAATGGGTAGGCACGGCCACGGAGCTGCTGAACGAAATGAAGGAGCAGGAGGTCACGCCCAATATGGTCACAAAGTATCTCGGCCAGTTCGCCTATGAGGTGCTGGAGCCGCTGGGCATCGAGTATCGCACCAAGCGCACAGGCAAAAGCCGACTCATCAAATTTCTGCGCCGTGACGGCGATGACGCAAATGACGCCGGGATCGCTATATAAGGAAATCCCCGTCACAACCGTCATTGCCGTCACAAACCGAAGAAAGGGGGTGAACAAATGCGCAGCAAAAACTACGGGATCAATGTCCGTGTGACCGAGCAGGAGAAGCAGAAGCTGCTGGAAAATGCCCGGTTCTGTTCTCTGTCGCTGTCGGAATACTTGCGGCGGCTGGGGCTTGGGAAAGAGGTCAGAGCGGCCATCACGGAGCGGGATTACCGCCTGTTTCGGATGCTGAACGGCCTGAAAGCGGAGCTTCCACAGCTTCAGCAAGAGGAACTTCTGAGCAGGCTGGAAGCAATTTTGAATGAATTAAAGTAAGCAGGTATCACGCCATACGGGGTCCCCGAAAAGTCCTTTGGACTTTTTGGGGAGAGGAGGAACAGCGGAGCGAGTGAGTTTTGCCGCTTGCGGCGAAACGAAGGATACGGAGCTTGTGACGACGAAGCGAGCAGACTGTTTTTACTCCTGTCGGAGCCAAACAGTGCCCCTGCCGCCGATGCCTGCGTCATCTTAGCGAGCAGTGCGCTTTTACTCCCGGCAGGGCCGGAGCGCAAAAACACTCGTTAGGGCGTGCCCTAAAACCCCGAAAGAAAAAACTATGAAAGTGAGGACAACACAATGAGAAAATCGGATTTTACTTTACCCACGCTGGACGACCTATTCTCCACGCAGGCGGAGCGGGACGATGCCAAACTGGAGCGGGTGCGGAATATTCCACTGGCCGAGCTGCACCCGTTCAAGGGTCACCCTTTCAAGGTGCAGAACAACGAGGAGATGCAGCGGATGATCGAGAGCATCCGAAAGGTGGGAGCCATTACGCCGGCGCTGGCAAGGCCGCTGCCGGACGGCGGCTATGAGCTGATCTCCGGCCACCGGCGGCTGGCGGCGTGTCAGGTGCTGGGCGTCGAGACGATGCCTGTCATCGTCCGGGAGCTGTCCGACGATGAAGCGGTGATCGCAATGGTGGACGCTAACTTGCAGCGGGAGGTCATCCTGCCCAGCGAAAAGGCGTTTGCCTACAAAATGAAAAGGGATGCGCTGAATCACCAAGGTATGACTTCTCCCCAAGTTGGGGAGAAGTTGCTGACGGCAGAAAAAGTTGGTTTAGATGGTGGAGACAGCCGCAATCAGGTGTTGCGTTATATCCGCCTGACCTACCTGATCCCTGAATTGCTTTCGATGGTAGACGACGGTAAGATTGCCTTTAATCCGGCGGTGGAGCTTTCCTACTTAGACTCGTATCAGCAGCGGGCGGTGCTGGACGCGATGGCGCTGAACGACTGCACCCCGTCCCACGCCCAGAGCATCCGCCTGAAGAAACTGGCACA
>OMDZ01000669.1_pt1 | contig 19251 bp, 11 predicted proteins | sample 1673641 | NCBI WGS metagenome assembly OMDZ01 (sample SAMEA103958117, study PRJEB25191) | human gut metagenome | biome: human-associated habitat [ENVO:00009003]; feature: intestine environment [ENVO:2100002]; material: feces | place: Germany | collected 2013/2015
GCGTGTACGCTCGTCAAGCTGAGCTAAAAATGTGTTGAGAACGGATTTAAGCTCATTGTTTTCTGCCGATTTTTCTGTGTTGTCCGTTGCCGGAATACATTCTTCAAGTTCTGACAGCAGTGCATCGGTTTCACCGCATCGTTTTGAACGGTTGTTGTATCTCAGCTTGTCAAGGGAAAGATTGCGGACGATTTTAGCCACATAAGCACAAAGACTGCGTGGCTTTTCCGGCGGTATTGTGTTCCATACTTTCATATATGTATCGTTTGTGACTTCTTCACTGTCGCTTCTGTTGCCGAGGACATTGTATGAAATTGATGAACACAGTCCGCCGTATTTTTCGGACAGGAGTTTTAGTGCCTGTTCATTGCGGCTTTCAAGCAGGGTGGTGATATTCTTGTCGGATATATTCATATTCACTCTCCTTTTTCTCTCTTTATATATTAAGACGATATTTTTCCGTAAATGTCACAGGGTATTGCAAAAAAAAGCCGTCCTTGTGGGCGGCTTTTTTATAAGCGTTTATTAAGAACAGATTTGTGCGGCTCACAGCCGCACAGCCGCTTATTGTTGCTTTTTGCGGAGGAGGAAACCGAGAAGCGAGAAGATGAGGAACATTCCGAGGTTAGCAACTACTACGCTTGCGCCTGCAGGGAAATTGTCGGCATAGTAGGTTATCGCTATACCGATAATGTAGCTGACGCAGGAAACAACCGCAGAGCAGATCGTTACACTGCGGAAGCTCCTGAATACTCTCATTGAGGTCAGTGCAGGGAATATTATAAGGCTTGAAATAAGCAGTGCACCCATAATCCGCATTCCCACTACAATAGTAAGGGCAGTGAGGAGCGCAATTATCGTGTTGTATACACCCGACTTTACACCTGTCGCCTTGGAAAAATTCTCGTCAAAGGTCACAGCGAAAATCTTGTTGTAGAATAAGACGAACATTACAATGACAATAACCGAGCAGATTATGCTGAGCACAAGATCGTCGTTGCTTATCGCCATAATACTGCCGAACATATAGCTGTTCATATCCGTTGCACTGTTAGTCTGCGATATGACGATAGCACCTATCGCAAGTGCACTGCTTGAAAGAAGTGCTATTGCGGCATCTCCTTTTATCTTGCCGTCAGAGCTTATTCTGAGCAGAATAAATGCGGCTACGATTACAACTGGGATAGATACCTGCAAAGGCGCCAGATTCAGTGCGGAGGCTATTGCGAGCGCACCGAAGCCGACGTGTGATAATCCGTCGCCTATCATAGAAAAACGTTTTAATACAAGGCTTACACCAAGAAGTGCGGCGCACAGCGAAACAAGAAGTCCGACTACAAGCGCACGCAGAAGAAATCCGTATTGAAAAATCTCAAGCATTTTAACGAGCCTCCTTTGAGCCTGTGTGATGGTCGCAGGTGCAATGACAGTCACAGGTACTCATTGCGTGGAATATGTCGGTACTGCGGTACTCGGCGGTAGTTCCGAAGAAGTATGCGCCGCTCTCCATATGGAGTATCTTTGTACCGTATTTCAGTGCGCCCTGCAGATCGTGGGAAATCATTATAATCGTTATGCCCTGCTCACGATTCAGCCTGCTTATTATCTCATACATTTCGGCAGTAACCATAGGGTCAAGTCCGGAAACGGGTTCATCGAGGAGAAGCAGTTTTCCTGTCGCACAAAGCGCACGGGCAAGCAGTACACGCTGTTGCTGACCGCCCGACAGATTGCGGTAGCTGCGGTGGGCAATGCCGGTTATGCCGAGAAGCTCTATGTTGTCATCGCAGAGCTTCTTGTCGGCTTTTGAATAGAAGGGAGAAAGTCCTTTTCTGCCAAGACAGCCCGAAAGCACTACTTCACGGACGGTAGCGGGGAAGTCCTTCTGTGCGGCGGTCTGCTGTGGAAGATAGCCTATCTCGGTCTGTTTAAGACCGTCACCGAAGATTATCTCTCCCGATAAAGCAGAGCGCAGTCCGAGAATGGTTTTCATAAGGGTGGATTTTCCGCTTCCGTTCTCGCCGACTATGCACAGATAATCGCCTGCGGAAACATTGAAGCTGAGATCCTTTACAACAGGCATTCCCTCGTAGCCTGCGGTAAGATTTTTACATTCTATAAGATATGACATTATTAATCCTCCTGTCAGCCGTTAAGGGTCAATTTAAGATTTTCAAGATTCTGTTTCATAAGATCGACATAGCTTACGTTGTTTTCTATGTCCTGCTTTGAAACGTTGTGGCAGGAGTGAAGCATCAGCTTTGTTGCTCCTGTTTCATCGCACAGAGTATCCGCTATTTTGGTACTGCTGAATTCAAGATAGTAAACTGCGGGAATGTTGTTTTCCTTTATCGTTTTTGTCAGCTTTATCATCGTAGAAACGCCCGGCTCGGATTCATCGGAGCAGGCGGCAAATGCGGCACTGAATTCAAGACCGTATTCGTGCGCAAGATACCTGAACGGGAATTTGTCGGCTAAAACTATCGTCTTGTTCTTTGCGTTGTCAACCGCCGACCTGTAAGCATTATCAAGGTCGGAAAGCTGTTTTGCGTAGGCGTCCTTGTTTTTTGTGTAGGTCTGTTTATCCGACGGGTCAACCTTGCAGATTGCGTCATATACCGCCGAAAGCATAAGCTGAGCGTTTTTGGGCGATGTCCATATATGCTCATCGGTTTCGTGTTCGTGTTCATGCTCGTGGTCATGGTCGTGGTCATGCTCGTCTTCGTCTTCCGAAAGGGTAGGAACATAATCAATCAGCTTTACTGCTGTGACATTTTCAGTATCGTTTGAATTTATCAGCTTTTCAGCCCACTGTTCGTTTTCGCCGCCGATGTAGAGAAATATGTCGCAGTTGCGTATTGCAATCATATCCTTGGCGGACGGCTCATAATTATGAATCTCGCTTCCCGGAGGGAGAAGAATGCTTATTTCGGCATCGTCGCCGGCTATCTGCCTTGCAAGGTCATACGGCGGAAATACGGTCGAGATGATTTTCAGCTTGCCGCTGTAGCTGTTTGAATAACCGCTTTCCGATGAGCAGGCGCACAGGCTGAGAACCGTTGCCGCCGCTGTAATCACGGCAAGCAGTTTTCTTTTTAACTTCATTATATATCACTCTTTTCTTTTGCTGTCGGGGTCTTTTTGGCACATTCTCCGCAAATACCGTAAAAAACGGTGCGTGAGCTGTCTATTGTAAAATCGTGCATTTTCGAAATATGCGCCGCAATATCTTTCAGGTGGTCGCATTCAAGATGAAACAGCCTTCCGCATTTAAGACATTTCATATGAAAATGATCGTGACATTGCTGTTCATCGTTATATTGATAGCAGGCGCTTTTTCCCTCGCTGAGAATGAATTTCCTGACGATATTCTGTTCGCATAGCTTTTCAAGATAACGGTATACGGTGGTTTTGCCGACCTGCTCAGCTTTCAGCGCATCGGCTATATCGTCTGCGGTAAGATGCTTTTTTGCGTTCTTTTTAATATAATCGAGTATCAGCTCACGCTGACGTGTATTGTATGACATATTTATCCCTCCGCAGTAATTACGAATATTAAAATGAAAATGAAATTCATTTTCAAATCCTTTGATATTATACACTCATTAGCCGTGAATGTCAAGCGGCAACGCAAAGAATCTTGAAATTTCCTTTTAAATATGATAAAATAATACCATATAGCCTATAGCGAGGTGTTAATATGGATAAAATCCGCATAACCAAAGACGAGAACGGCGCTGTTATTCTGCGTTTTGAAAAGCGTGAGGACTGTGAAAAGTACACGGTTTATTTCAGACGTGAGAACGGCAGATTCAAATTTCTTATAACCACAGAGAAAACGGCTGTCAGAGTGAACGCTGTCGAAGGGCTGTGTTATTTCAGGATAACAGGACAGACAAGCGGCGGAAGAACGGTGAATATCGGCACTGTGGATACTTCTTCGCTTATGAAGCGTACCGGCTTTATTACTATGGGCTCTTACAATGTACAGAAGATAGTCGAAAGAAGCCCTAAGTTCACAGCCGATAACAATTTAAGAAAAATATCTCCGCTTGCGGCTTTCTTCCCGGAAAAAATCGACAACAGCGATGCTCAGGGGGAGAGCAGGACGTTTGAATATATAAAGGAAAACCGCTCGGACTATTTTATTTTTGACTTTTACGGTACTGCGGTGCACGGACTTGTCAAGACCGAAAATTCATTTCTGACGGGCGGCATTGACGGCAATGAAAAGCACGGCGAAAAATTGCCGAACATATTGCCCGAAGACGTTTATAAGCCGCTTGTCGATATTTTTGCAAAAGAGATATTAAAACTGTATCCTGCGGATAAAATCATTCTTGTAAGGACGATTTCTCCCGAATTCTACGCAATAGGCAGACAGGTCAGAAAAAGCACGCCGAAGAACAAGCTGAACGCATTCCTTGAGGATATTGAGAATTATTTTATCAAAAAGGTACATCCTGTTATAATAGACCTTTCAGGAAGATATTTCGGTGATCTGTCGTTGACCGGTGACGGAAAAGAGGCAGTGTTCAACCGTTTCTATTTTGCGGACTGCGAAAAGGCGCTTGATGAGATCACATCGGGAGAACCCGGCAGAGTGTACAAGGAGCAGGATATTGATTCAAGGCTGGAACAGATACTGTGCTATTATGACAATGCGTGTGCAAGGGGACTGCTTACCGTTCTGCTTGACAGAAAAGAGCCTGCAGACGCACTTATGTTCCATACTTCAAGAGAATTTATTGCGGAGAACAGGGCTGAAATAAAGGACATAATCGAACAGCATTACTCAAGCATAACCGATATTTACAGATATTATGATTTCGGTGACAATATCGAGATGAAGAATGCGGTGAAGGTTATTGCGGCACTGGAAAGCAATACGCTGCAGAATGTGACTCACGGCGAGCTTATAAGACTTCTTGACAGGCAGTACAGGATAAAGCGTCCTATCGCAAACTTTGTAAGGGCTACGCTTGGCGGTGCGCTGGGAAAAGAGGTAGATGTAAACGAGCAGAACCTGCGGTTTATGACAAGGGTCGCATACGAGCTGTGGAACGGCGGCGATCCTAAGGCAGTGCCTCAGAAGATAGATGAATATGAAAAGATACACAACTTCACATTGATAGATATGTGGGGTACGGGTGTTATAAAGAGAGCGCTTGCAAAGGCTACAACTATCAGAATGAATGTGGCGGTGAGCGGAGAGTCGTTTGTATGGGCGTTTGACAAGCCTCATTCTGTAGAAGAAAAGAGATTTGCTACTGCAGATAAGTCGGGCGCTAAGGCTTTGGAACAGCTTATGAGGACAACTGTGCAAAGGCTCACTGTAAGTCAGTCACGGTGGATAGCGATAGATATGGCTGATGTTATTGCGGATAACGCAAAATATAACGGCGAGGGATTTACTGTAGACAAGCAGTATGCAAATTCCGACCTTTCGGTTATTCTCGGAAAGGCCGGACAACCGTTCACGCTTGACGCTCAAAAGGATAAGGAGCGTATCCTTGCCGCCTGTGATAAGCTGTCGCAGTTTGTGAAGCAGAAATACGGCAGTAATATAATTCTGTGCAAGGTGTCGCTCAATGACAAGGTAAGAGATTATGACGGAAAAATAAAGCCGCTTGTGACAGACAAGAAGAAATTCGCAAACGCAAAGGTACTGCTAAAGCTGTGCGAGGAGAGATTTGCAGAAAATACGGATTGCTATATACTGGATAACTCAAAGAATTATGTTTCTGATGAGAATTTTGCATCGGGCGGTGCGGGTATAGCAAGGTTCGAGGCGGATTTTTACTCGGCAACGGCAGAGTATGTGGATTATATCGTGCAGTACAGCCCTGTGCAGAAGTATTTTGACAAGCTGTAAACGGTACAGAAAAAACTAATATGAAACTGCCCCGTGAGCTTCCTCACGGGGCAGTGCAGTTTGTAGAAAAAGTATGTTTTTTCAAAAAAAGTGCTTGTTCTCAATCCCTATCCCCAAACCCCTTTCCCCGGGAAAGGGGCTATATTACTGGGGCTACCGCCCCTAGACCCTGTCGGGGGCTACGCCCCTGCGACCCCGTTTTTATATAATCAAGAGGTTTATCGACAGTCTGAAACGGACATCGGTAAATGCCGATGCCCGTTTTTATATTCAGTTTAACCGCTTACCTCTTCGTCTTAACCGTCAGCGTACTGCTCCACGAACCGTACTGCTTAGTATTTCCATAAGTCTTATACGCCCTGATCCTGAACTTGTAGCTTGTGTTAGACTTCAGGCTCTTTACCGTATAGCTTGTAGAAGCAGCCTTAGTACCCGTGTAAACAGTCACCCATTTACCGCCCTTGTACTGCTGTAACTGGTAGCCGCTTGCGGTCGTACCCTTGTTCCAGCCGAGCGTTATTGAAGTCTTGGCTGTGGATTTAGCCTTGAATCCGCCAACGCCGTAAGGGTTGGTATTTACCTTTACCTCACTGCTCCACGAGCCGTACTGCTTAGTATTTCCGTAAGTCTTGTACGCTCTTATTCTGAATCTGTAGCCGGCAGTACCTGCCTTTAAGCCCTTTACAGTGTAGCTTGTGTTGGTAGCCTTTGTTCCGGTGTAAATAGTTACCCACTTGCCATCCTTATACTGCTGTAACTGGTAGCCGCTCGCTGTCGTACCCTTGTTCCACTTTAATGTAACAGAAGTACTTGACTTTGACGAGCATTTGAAACCGCCAACGCCGTAAGGATTGGTATTTACCTTTACGGTAGCTGAATAACCGCTGTAAGCTTTATTCTTGCCCTCAGTCCTGTATGCTCTTATCCTGAACTGATAACCTGCTGTTCCGGCTTTTAATCCCTTGACGGTATATGAAGTCGTTGCATTGCTTGTTATCTTTGCAACATTGACCCACTTGCCGCCCTTATACTGCTCTATCTCGTAACCGCTTGCGGCACTGTTCTTTGTCCACTGCAATGTTACATTGGTGCTGGTTAATGACTTAACCTTAAAGCCGGTAACATTAGCAATAGTAGGCTTGTCAAGAAGTACATAGTCAAATTCGTTATCTATGGCGTATTTTTCTCCGGCTGTGCCACTGTAGCAGTAGATTTTGAAATTGTCGATCTTTTGACCGTACATAAATCCTAATTTATCATAATCATTACCGCATATTTTTGTCACACTTTTCGGTATAGTAACGCTCTTTAGTGAATTGCAATATTGAACTGTTGCACTATATAAAGCTACAGTTCCGTCTTCATATATTACATTTTCAATTTCGCAATTATAAAATGCATATCTGCTTACACGAGCCGCTACAGCGTGCAATCCTAATTTGCTTAATGTTTTTGGCATTATCAGAGTTTGTGCTTTAAGCCGTCCTCCGAATGCATACCCACCAAGATATTCAATTTTTCTCGGTATACTCGTTAATTCAATATTATAACACTTGTCAAAACAGCATTCACCTATGCTTTTTATCGAATCGGTAAAATTTATCGATGATATATTTTCGTTACCGTAAAAAGCCCAACCGCCAATATCAATAACGCTGTCCGGAACATTATAACTTGTATTCTCAAGCTGACACGGATATTTTACCAACTTTGTTTTATCTTTAGTAAACAAAATGCCGTTTTCAACCGTATAATAATTATTTCCCGTTTCTACAGAAACTTGTGTTATGTTTTCGCTACCTCTGAAAGCCGAATCGTGAATATACTTGACAGATTTCGGTATAACGCAATCGCCGTATTTTCCGGCAGGATAATATATCAGTTCCGTTTTGTCTTTATTGTACAGTACGCCATCAACCGAAGAATAATTTTTATTATTATCCGATACAGTGATATCGGTAATATATCCATCTGTCCATACGAACATATCTTCATTTATATAAGTAACCGTTTCCGGTATCAATAAGTATTTCGGTGGCGTTGACTCAAAAAAGAATCCGCCATCCATAGTTGTAACGATTTTTCCGTCTATTACAGCCGGAATTTCACAAATGACCTCTTCCGTGTAATTATAACTGCCCCAATCAGTAATACATACCGTACCATCATCCAGTACTTTATAATAAAAGACCTCATCAGTTTCCTCATAAGTCTCCGCACTTGCCACATCAGCTACACTTTCGTTGACAATAGGCAGGTTATCCCCCAGCGGTGTTGCAACGGCTGTCAGCATCATGACCGCCGACAGTACCGCCGCACCCAGTCTTTTTACACTTTTAATCATAATTTTCCTCCTTAAGCGACTGTATACAGTTGTAAAATAACCGCAATCTTCTTATTTGATAATACCTTATATTTTTCCCTCTTTCAACCTGTGGGCAAAATCAACTTTCATAACGACAAAAAAAGCACACAAATTCCGATTACTATACATTGTAACAGATAATATAAAAAGGCACAGTCCACCCTATGCAGACTGTGCCCTTATTACCGTATTTGATTTTACCGAGAAATTTTGTGCATCGCTCACAGGAACGCTTTCCAAAAGCACTCCTATACATAAATTGTAATTCATCGCCTTGCACATATTTTTCTCCGCAAATATTCACCATAAATGTTTTTTTGATTTGATTTTATTTTAGTATATCACCGTGAACAATATCTGTCAAGCATTGACCATTAATTATCTGATTATTCGTTTATATCTTTGAAAAAAATCACCGCCGGAGCCTCCCCCGACGGCGAAAAAATATAGTTTAAAACTTACTCAACCGTTTTAACCTTAACGCTTGCATACTCGCTGAACTCAATCGTACTTCCCGTCTTTCTGAATGATTTTATTCTGAAAGAATAAGCCGTTCCCTTTGCAAGCCCCTTGACAGTAAACGAAAGCGTGGTATTATTCTTCGTAGTAGTAATTGCCGTCCACTTACCGCCCTTATACTGCTCAATAACATAACCCGTAGCCTTGTCGTTCTTGCTCCAGTAGAGCTTCACCGCCGACTGTGAAACCGCACTGCCCTTGAACGTAGCCACATTCGGCATCCTCGTCTTGCCTGCTATTCTCACATAATCGCTGTAAACGTTTGAAGCACCGGCAGTCTTATACGCCCTTATTCTGAACGAATAGGTGGTATCGTTCTTAAGTCCCTTAACAGTAAACTTAAGCGTGGTATTATTCTTCGTGGTAGCGATTACCGTCCACTTACCGCCCTTGTACTGCTCGATAGAATAGCCGGTAGCCTTGTCATTCTTAGCCCATTCGAGAGTTATCCACGAGCCTGTTACCGATGTGACCTTGAAATCGGACACACCGTCAAGAAGCGTAGCCGCCTTTATAGCCGTATACTCACTGAAATCGGTTGTACTTCCCGTCTTTCTGAATGATTTTATTCTGAAAGAATAAGCCGTACCCTCTGCAAGCCCCTTCACAGTAAACGTAAGCGTGGTGTTATTCTTTGTGGTAGCAAGCGCCGTCCATTTTCCGCCCTTGTACTGTTCAATAACATAGCCCGTAGCCTTGTCATTCTTGCTCCAGTCGAGCTTTACCGCACTTGCAGAAACCGCACTGCCTTTGAACGAGGCAACATTCGCTATCCTTGTCTTGCCTGCGATTCTCACATAGTCGCTGTATATCTCCGATTCGCCCGAAATAGCATAAGCTTTGATTCTGAAGGTATATGTCGTGTCCGCCGCAAGTCTGTTTACAGTATATGTAACCGCTGTGTTACTGCTCGTCTTTGCAATCTGCGTCCACTTACCGCCCTTGTACTGCTCAATAATATATCCCTTTGCATTTGCGTTCTTATCCCACGCAAGCGTGAGCGAGGCAGTGCCGTGCGTCTTTACCTTCACTCCGGTTAATTCTGTCGGCTTTAACGCAGGCGTATAATTATCTTTGTAGCTGTAACCGCACACAGAACACTTGTGAAGCGTGTAACCCTGTGCCGTATATGTAGGCTTAACTACCGTATTAACATACTTATGAGCCGTTTTGGCTATCGTTACCGTTTCAACCTTACCGCAAACTGTACAAGCTCTTGTCTTGGTGCCTGTAGTTGTGCAGGTTGCCTCTTCTGTTATTTTCCAATCGCCGAATACATGCGTTGCGCATTCAAGCTTGTCTGAAGCCGAAACTACTCTGAAACCGTATTCGTTATTTGAAGAATCAGTATTAAGCACAAGCTTTACATAGCTTCCGGGAACTGTTATTGTCTTTCCTGAAAGCTCATCGCCTGTATATGAGCCTACCTCATATCCGTTAGCATCATAGATATACAGATAATCGCAGTATTCTTCAAACTGTGTATCATCCGAGAATGTCAGATACAGGTTTTCGGCACCCTCAGCTCCGTTGTAAACATATACCTCATGTACATTTTCATCATAAGGATGCTTGCTCTGAAGCTGTGATACATCTGTGCATATCGTAACGGGATTTATCGTAAATTCAAGCGTATATGTGCCGCTGTAGTTTCCGATACCAGTAATTATGACCTGAGCAGTTCCCGCATTGATATTATCCTTATAGCTTACCGTAAAGTCAGTGCCCTCTGTAAGTCCGTCACAGGTAACAGTAGGCTTTATTTCCTTACCGGTGTAGTCATAATCGCTGTATTCAAGAGAATAATACCACGAATAATCGGGTAACGGTATAGCCGCAATTGTAAAGCTTCCGGTTGTTGTTCCCGTATATATGCCAAGACCCTGTATAGTGCAGGTAGCCGTACCGATCTTTGTGTTATCCTTGTATGAAACTATCTTGTAATCCGTTCCGGCTGTCAGCTCATATGAGCCGAGATATACCTTGACATCAGGCTTGAACGGTTTGCCTGTGTATGTATAGCTCGGTGAGTTTTCGTACTCGTCATAATCATTCTTGAACTTAACCGTAAGCATAGAAGCGTCAACAGAAGTTATCGCTTCAAATGTCATACCTCTGTCATTTGCATACGTTTCCGCATAGCTTCCCTTAAGACCTCTCATTGTCGTCTTTGCGGGATATGAGAATGCATTTGTCGCGATCTCTGTCACGCTGGGATATATCGTTACATCTGTAAGCTTTGTGCAGTCTGCAAAAGCATATTCAGGTATAGAGGTAAGGTTATTTGACAGCACTATCTTTGTAAGTGCGGGGCAAAGTCTGAATGCCTCGGAATATAACTTTGAAACTCCGTTGCCCATATCCACGTCCGCAAGCTTTTCACAGTCATAGAACGCTCTCTCACCAATTATTTCAACAGAATCCGGTATTTTTATTGCCGTTAGCGAATCGCAGTTGTTGAATGCGTTGCTGTCTATACTTCTGAGTGTCTTTGAAAGTGTCACAGATGACAGCTTATCACAGTCACTGAAAGCGTTGTTATATATTGCAGTAACCTTATCAGGTATCACTATGTTTTCAAGTGCATCACAGTTACTGAACGCATAGGAGCATATATATTCTGTTTCAGGTGCAAGTGTTATATTCTTAAGCGATGTACAGTCATAGCACATACCATCTTCTATCTCTGTAAGAAGTGGCGGAAATTCTATAGCTAAAAGCGAATTACAGCCATAGAACGCATAATCGCCAAGCGTCTGTATATTTTTAGATAATGTTATTGACGATAGAGCGTTACAGCCGGCAAATGCGTGCGAGCCAATTTTGCTAACAGAATCAGGTATTGATATCTTACTAAGTGATCCGCAAGAACCAAACGAACGATATCCTATACTTGAAATTGTGTCAGGAATTTCAACTTCAAACAACTCATTGCAACCATAGAACAGGCAATCAGCGATAGACTTGATGCCGTTTTCAAATTTAATTTTCTTTAAAGAAGATCCCATAAATGGAGCAGAAACGATACCGCCATATACATTTGTATCAAAATTTGCATATTCCAAAGATTTTGGGATTTCTATTTCAACTAATGAAGTACAATCTTGAAATGCGCCATAGTTCAATGTTTGCAAATTCTTAGATAAAGACACATCAGACAAAGATGTGCAACCTTTAAAAGCATTGCTACCGATTACCGTTACGCTATCAGGTATATCGATTTTCACTAAAGCGGTACACGAAGAAAATGCATCAGAACCTATAGACGTAACAGAATCCGAAATAGAAATTTCACTTAATGATTTGCACATGCTAAATGCGTAGTTACCTATACTTGTTACTGTTTCAGGAATTTCAACTTTTTCAAGTTTATCGCAACCCAAGAATAAACAATCAATTACAGTTTTAGTACCGGTTTCAAATTTAATTTGTTCTAATCCGGATCCCATAAATGGAGCAGAAATTATGCCTTGGAAAATGTATGTATCAAAATTAGCGTATTCTAACGATTTAGGTATCTCAATAGTACACAGCGATGTGCAATTTTGAAAAGCACCATAATACAATGACTGGAGATTATTAGACAAAGTTACTTCAGATAACAAAGAGCAATTATCAAAAGCATGACACTCTATCGTAGTAACACTATCGGGTATAATAATACTTTTAAGCGAAGTGCAGCTAGAAAAAGCGTATTCACCAACAGAAGTAACAGAACTTGGTATGTTTATTTTTTCTAAATTAGGACACATTCTGAAAGAGTGGTTACCTATTCTCGTTACAGTATTTGGTATTTCAATTTGTTCAAGTTCATTACAACCTAAAAAAAGGCACTCTACTACTTCTTTTATCCCGGTTTCAAATTTAACTTTTTTTATGCCCGAACCCATAAAAGGAGCAGAAATAATTCCATTGAAAATACTTGTATCATAATTTGCATACTTCAACGATTTAGGTATTTCAATTTCAACTAAAGAAGTACAATTTTGAAATGCACCGTAATTCAATGTTTCAAGCATTTTGGACAAATTCACTTTAGATAAATTCGCACAACCACTAAATGCATAGCTTCCTATCTCCGTCACGCTATCCGGTATAACCACCATAACAAGCCTTGTATTATTTGCAAAAGCCCTGTCACCTATCTTCGTTACCGTATATCCGTCGATCTTAGTAGGTATAACAAGGCTTGACGAATAGCCATTATATGCGGTTATCGTTGCGTTTTTATCATCGTCAAGGCTGTACTCCCACAGCTTTGCAGGTTGCTGTGCCGATGAGCCGTTGCTTCCTGAGTGCCATTTGCTGGACTGACTTGAACTCCATCTTGAGCCGAAGCCTGTGCTTGACGGTGAAGTATATCTTCTTACCGGTGTCGGTGATGACGGGTCTGATATATCTCTTCCGCACACATCTACCTGATTACCGTCATCATAATGAAGATACAGTCTGTAAGGGCTGTTGTTCTTATCAATAAAATCAAACGACTTGCTGAATGTAGCTACCTTTATAATCGTAGCAGAAATTGAACCTCCTGCGTACAAATACGCCTGTATATCCTCACAGATACCGGGTAATTTATCATCGCCGTATACAGTCTTGTTATACTTTGCCTGAATTCCGATAGATACATTTGCCTTAGCTTCTAACACCACAATATCTATCTTGCATTCTGCCGTCATAGCTACCTTTGCGCTGATATCGGCGCAGAAATTAAAGCTCTTCTTTGTAAAGCTCTTGATTACTCTGAAGCCCTTGAATCTCTGATATGAAACGCCGACTTCAAAGTTGCCTGTGTATACTGTCATGAGCTTTCCGCTTAATGACAGTTCTGCATATAGTGACGCAGAAAAAGCTCCTGTGCTTATATAGCCGAGATAATATTTGCCCGAAACACCCGAGCCTTTGAGAGGGTCAATATTAAGGCTCGTTGTGAGCGTTGTTTCACCCGTAACACTGGCATAGTAATATCCGTCCCGCATATTCTCTTTATGATGAAGAGCGATATTTTTAAGGTCACAAGACACCGATACATCTATACCGCTTGATATCGGTATTTTCATATCCACCATTATTGAATCTTTTGTAACCGTAACGCCCCTCGCCTTACTCATGGTAAGAGCTGTTGCATCGTCCTTTACATAGGTGACATCTACATTGTCAGCCGGATTAAAGGTAGCTATATCCGCCTTTATCGTACCTTCGGCAACATAGTTCACAATAGCATCATCAGGTGCATCTGTAGTTGTTACTATAATGTCACTGCCGTCTGTTTTAATAGCCGTTGCAGTGTATACAAAAGGGAGCTCCTGATCATATACAACAAACGTATCGCCGACTGCAAGTTTTTTGTCGGGCGCATATATAGTTACAGTATTGTCTTCATCGAACTCAACCACCTGATAGGGCGTAAAGTCAATTACATAGTCTGCGAACTCAAATGTGCCTTCCTTTGTATCGTCAATCTGAGCGTCAGCCAGTACCTGCTGTGCGTCCGAGAGCATAGCTTTGGCTTCGGCAGAGGTAATCGCTTTTGACGGAAGAAAAGCGCCGCCGGAAAGCGCAAACCAGTTTCTGTTTAACGCAACCTGAAAAGCCGTCAGCTCATCTGCATATGCTTCATCACTGCTTTCGCTGAAAGTATATGTATCATCGTCAAGCTGAAAGCCAAGACAGAAGTTGAGCGTTACAGACGCATATTCTCTGTCAACCGTATCGTCAGGTCCAAGCTCGCCGCCTGCTTCGACATTTACAACACCGAACTCAGTAGCAAGCATTATATCATCATAATATTCACTGTCATATGCCACATCGGTGAAATAGTTGTCGGGCGGGTCACCCTCTTCAACCTTCATGTCAAACACCGTTACAAGGTCATGAAGCCACTCTGCCTTTGTCAGAGTGCCGTTGTCACCGTAGACAAGACCGCTGTCATCTGCCGTTGCAGTGACAACATTGTTGTTTTCCGTTTCACCTGTTACAGATTCAGGAAAAGTGCCTTCAGCCGCCGCACTCGCAAGCGGCGTTGCAACGGCTGTCAGCATCATAACCGCCGACAGTACCGCCGCACCCAGTCTTTTTACACTTTTGATCATAATTTTCCTCCTTAAGCGACTGTATACAGTTGTAAAATAACCGCAATCTTCTTATTTGATAATACCTTATATTTTTCCCTCTTTCAACCTGTGGGCAAAATCAACTTTCATAACGACAAAAAAAGCACACAAATTCCGATTACTATACATTGTAACAGATAATATAAAAAGGCACAGTCCACCCTATGCAGACTGTGCCCTTATTACCGTATTTGATTTTACCGAGAAATTTTGTGCATCGCTCACAGGAACGCTTTCCAAAAGCACTCCTATACATAAATTGTAATTCATCGCCTTGCACATATTTTTCTCCGCAAATATTCACCATAAATGTTTTTTTGATTTGATTTTATTTTAGTATATCACCGTGAACAATATCTGTCAAGCATTGACCATTAATTATCTGATTATTCGTTTATATCTTTGAAAAAAATCACCGCCGGAGCCTCCCCCGACGGCGAAAAAATATAGTTTAAAACTTACTCAACCGTTTTAACCTTAACGCTTGCATACTCGCTGAACTCAATCGTACTTCCCGTCTTTCTGAATGATTTTATTCTGAAAGAATAAGCCGTTCCCTTTGCAAGCCCCTTGACAGTAAACGAAAGCGTGGTATTATTCTTCGTAGTAGTAATTGCCGTCCACTTACCGCCCTTATACTGCTCAATAACATAACCCGTAGCCTTGTCGTTCTTGCTCCAGTAGAGCTTCACCGCCGACTGTGAAACCGCACTGCCCTTGAACGTAGCCACATTCGGCATCCTCGTCTTGCCTGCTATTCTCACATAATCGCTGTAAACGTTTGAAGCACCGGCAGTCTTATACGCCCTTATTCTGAACGAATAGGTGGTATCGTTCTTAAGTCCCTTAACAGTAAACTTAAGCGTGGTATTATTCTTCGTGGTAGCGATTACCGTCCACTTACCGCCCTTGTACTGCTCGATAGAATAGCCGGTAGCCTTGTCATTCTTAGCCCATTCGAGAGTTATCCACGAGCCTGTTACCGATGTGACCTTGAAATCGGACACACCGTCAAGAAGCGTAGCCGCCTTTATAGCCGTATACTCACTGAAATCGGTTGTACTTCCCGTCTTTCTGAATGATTTTATTCTGAAAGAATAAGCCGTACCCTCTGCAAGCCCCTTCACAGTAAACGTAAGCGTGGTGTTATTCTTTGTGGTAGCAAGCGCCGTCCATTTTCCGCCCTTGTACTGTTCAATAACATAGCCCGTAGCCTTGTCATTCTTGCTCCAGTCGAGCTTTACCGCACTTGCAGAAACCGCACTGCCTTTGAACGAGGCAACATTCGCTATCCTTGTCTTGCCTGCGATTCTCACATAGTCGCTGTATATCTCCGATTCGCCCGAAATAGCATAAGCTTTGATTCTGAAGGTATATGTCGTGTCCGCCGCAAGTCTGTTTACAGTATATGTAACCGCTGTGTTACTGCTCGTCTTTGCAATCTGCGTCCACTTACCGCCCTTGTACTGCTCAATGATATATCCCTTTGCACTTGCGTTCTTATCCCACGCAAGAGTAAGCGAGTTCATTCCCTGAGTCTTTACCTTCACCCCGGTTAATTCTGTCGGCTTTAACGCAGGCGTGTAATTATCTTTGTAGCTGTAACCGCACTTTGTACAGGTATGAAGAGTGTAGCCTTGAGCCGTTTCTGTGGGTTTAACTACCGTGCTTGTAAAACTGTGAATGTGCTTTGCAGAGCTTGTTCCCGGTTCTTCGGTCATATCATAAACAAAGTATTTATCGGGAACAGCATCAGTATTTCTGTCTACCTTAAGTGCTTTGACCTCATCCGGTGTCAGCGTCACCATATCAAGATACTTTTTATCCAACTGACCTTTTTCGACAAACTCTTTTATTTTGTCATAATATGCGTATCCGTTTTCAAACGAGCCATAGCTTGCCGTCCATATATTATCATTGGAATAATAATTGAATAAAACATTATTCTTTTTAATTTCAACAGAAGTGACCGTGCTATATGACACATATTTTCCTGTATCATAGTCGTATTTGTACTCGGTCTTGTATTTTACAAGAGGCAGATCCGTCTTTATGAAAATACTGCTTGTAGGATGATTCTCGAATTTTTCTCCCGGAACAAAATTCTCATATGCATCAACATATCTGCCGTCTACCCATACATCTGAAGCATATCCGAGATCTCCGCCCCAGTATATTTCACCGCCGGCATTTCCGGCATTTTGGGTGCTGAAATAGTCTCCGTCGCCGTCCTTATAAAGATAGCTGTATCCGATGCCCGAGCCTCCGAATATGCCGGTGATTGTTATCAGTCGCACCCATGAGCCTTCCCCTACAGTATCATAAATACTCTTCCATGTAAGTGCATCCTCACGTGGTACATCGTCCTCCATCTTTATCGAGGCATAATATTTCAGCAGTTCCCTTAAGCTGTCCGTTGTCAGCTTGGCAGAGCTGTTTGTGAATGTAAAATACTGCTTTATCTTATCGTTGCTTATACCCTGTCCCTCGCCGGTTCCTGCGCCTCCGTAAGAACGTGTTTCTCCGTTATACGTTACGTCTACAAGATAATGATAGTTTTCGTTCCACGACACCTCAGCCGTACTGTCAAGCCTTTTTGCTACCGTTGACATTACGCTCGGAAAGCCAAGTGAATCATAGCGGTAAGGATAGGCTGTCGATGCAAAAAGCGGTTTACTGTTTTTGCGCTTATACGGAGATTGAATATAGAAAAGCTGATCCTTGTGCGGAGAAGTGGACATTCCCCAGTAATCACCGACTTTGTACAATTCGCCCCGTATATATGATCCGCTGTAAAGGCATATCGAAGAAAATCCGCTCTCTACCGCATCCATATTATCGAAAAAATCCGATTTCGTCGCATATGTGTCAATAAGATAATCGACATCGTCTTTTAATGTCGGAAGTCTTAGCTTAACACCGGTATCTTCCCATGTCGAAGAATAGTAGCTGCCCGTACTTACGTTACTCTGAAGTTCGACCTCTCCGCCATCAGTGTATGACCCTCTGAAGATATATCCCCCGTCAACTCGGCCTGTCTGAATGTTCTCATACTTTATATCTTCATACAAATACGGGCAGTCATTCCAAGAATCACGGTTCGGACTGATATTTCCGTTATCGCCGTAGATTGACGATTTATCAATAAATCTGAACGAGCAGGGATCGGGATTATCCGTCTTTACAAAGAAATATTCGTTGAACGGCTCAAGGAGCGGAGTGACCGTATAACTGTAATCGGTGACGCTCTTTTGGGCGGATGCGCTATTCACTTTTTCTGCGCCGGCAACAACAGCGACCCCTCCGCTTGCTAACGGAAGATTATCGCAAAGCGGAGAACAAACGGCTGTAGCAAGCATTATAGCCGCCGTAATACCCGAAGCGGTTTTTCTGATTCTCATACTATCTCCTCCTGAAATTTCGCAATATATAAACAGGCACAGCCCCTCGCAAAAGAACTGTGCCAAAATATCAATTATTTTTTATTCGCCGGTTGATATTTGTCTGAACATCTCTCACGAACACTGTAAATTAAGCTGTAATAATTTATCTTAAGTATATCATTGATAAAGTCGATTGTCAAGCCATCGGCTCACTGTTTATGCATCATTATGCCGCCTTATCGCCATCACTGCTTACCGCTTTCCCCTATATATTCTCTTTCCCATCTACATATTATGCAACAACAAAAGACACGGCAGCTTACGCAGACCGTGCCTTTATTTCTTAACCGATTGGATTTGCCGTCTTTCGACCTCACTTCCCGCCGAACACAAAAACCGCCAATATGATAATTGCAAGCGAACCGATACATATTATCCAGTTTCTGTTATATGTCCGGTTCATCTTCTTTTCGTGTTCCATACGCTCCAGACGCTTTTTCAGCTTGTAATCGGGTTCACGTTTCATACTTTACTCCTTTCGTTTCACGCTTATGAGCCAAGCTCCTTTTCCTCTTGATTGCCATCTCGATTCACGCCTCATTTTCCTGCTCTATAACGGTTTTCCCGCCTTGCTTCGCCATATCTCTTATAACTTTCTGCAAATCGAAATAATCATCGTAATCGCTTATTTTACTCCAACTATTTCCTTTGCAATAAAACGCATCCGCTGAGCAGATTACTCCATCCGCCTTTAAATTCCACAGCTTCTGCAATATATACCTGTCAATCGGGGCGTGAAGCCGTTCCTCTTTTATGTCATTCGGCAAAGCCCCAAGCAGCCATAAATATTTTAGCACCATATTGAGCCATTTCTGCGCATTTCCGTTTGTAATGATGCTTTTACTACCGTTCACTTTATTATAGCAGTCTTTCATTTTTCAGACTGTCGATAAACCTCTTGATTATATAAAAATGGGGTCGCAGGGGCGTAGC
>OMDZ01000680.1_pt1 | contig 19064 bp, 18 predicted proteins | sample 1673641 | NCBI WGS metagenome assembly OMDZ01 (sample SAMEA103958117, study PRJEB25191) | human gut metagenome | biome: human-associated habitat [ENVO:00009003]; feature: intestine environment [ENVO:2100002]; material: feces | place: Germany | collected 2013/2015
TTTCCTGGTGCGTGGGGCACCTGGTATCCCCGCTGGACGCGGGCGGCTATGACGAACGCTTCAAGAAATGGCGCTATGAGGATCTTCCCATCCTGCCGGAGCCCTTCCGTTATGTGCTGGCGAAGGGCAAAGAGGACGCCTTCCAGAATTTGAAGCGCCTCATGGAGCGCCCGGATGTGACGGAGCTGGTCAACGCCTGCGACGCGGGGCGCGAGGGCGAGCTGATTTTCCGGCTGGTCTATGAGGCCGCCGGATGTTCCAAGCCCTTCTCTCGTCTCTGGATTTCTTCGATGGAGGACGTGGCGATCCGGGAGGGCTTTTTCGATCTGCGCCCCGGCGCGGACTATGACCCGCTGTATCAGTCGGCGCTTTGCCGCCAAAAGGCGGACTGGCTTATTGGTATCAATGCCTCACGGCTCTTTTCGGTGTTGTATCATCGAACGTTAAATATTGGGCGGGTGCAGACGCCCACCCTTGCCATGCTGGTGGACCGGGACTGGAAGATCACCAGCTTCAAGAAGGAGAAGTACCACCATGTGCGCCTGACCCTGGGCGGGGCCGAGGCGGTGTCGGAGAAGATTGCCGCCCCGGAGGAGGCGGAGACCCTGCGGGCGGCCTGTGCCGGTGCGGAGGCGGTCTGCGCTTCCGTCACCCGTGAGCAGAAGAAAGAAGCGCCGCCCAAGCTCTACGACCTGACCACCTTGCAGCGGGAGGCAAACCGGGTATTCGGCTACACGGCCAAGCAAACCCTGGACTACGCCCAATCGCTCTATGAAAAGAAGCTGCTGACCTATCCCCGCACGGACAGCCGCTATCTGACTTCCGACATGGCGGAAACGGTCTCCTGTGTGATCCACCTGGCGGCAAAGCTGCCGCCCTTTGATGGCTGCTCCAACTTCTTCCCGCTGGTGGAGACCATGATCTCCGATAAGGATGTATCCGACCACCACGCCATTATCCCCACGATGGAGATTGAAAAGGCAGATATCAAGGGGCTGCCCCTGGGCGAGCGCAATTTGTTTCTCTTGGTCTGCTGCAAGCTGCTGTGTGCATCGGCGGAGCCGTATGTGTATGAGGCGGTCACGGCTGCCTTTGACTGCGGCGGCCATTCCTTCACCGCAAAGGGCAAGCGCATCCTCTCCGAAGGCTGGCGGGAGATCGACCGCATTTTCCGTGCCTTCTTGAAAGAAAAGCCTGCGGATGGGGACGGCGGCACGCTCCCGGACTTCACCGAAGGGCAGACTTTTGACGGTGCGGAGGTTGCTGTTACCGAGCATTTCACCCAGCCGCCGAAGCCCTATACCGAAGATACCCTCCTGTCCGCTATGGAGAACGCAGGCAAGGATGGTATCCCCGACGAGGCGGAGCGGAAAGGGCTTGGCACGCCTGCGACCAGGGCGGCTATCATCGAAAAGCTGGTGGCAGCCGGATTTGTGGAGCGCAAGGGCAAGAGCCTGATCCCCACAAAAGCCGGTATCAACCTTGTCACAGTCCTGCCGGAGCCGCTGACCTCTCCCATGCTGACAGCGGAATGGGAACAGAAATTGACGGAGATTGCAAAAGGCGGCGCTGACCCGGATACCTTCATGGATGGTATCCGCACGATGGTTCAAGAGATCGTGTCCACCTATTCCTGCATTTCCGAGGACGGCAAAAAGCTGTTTGCCCCGGAGAAGGAAGTGATCGGTACCTGCCCCCGCTGCGGCCAGCCGGTCTATGAGGGCAAGAAGAATTTTGCGTGTTCGGATCGGTCCTGCGGTTTTGTCCTCTGGAAAAATGACCGCTTCTGGACGAGCCGCAAGAAGGAACTGACAAAGAAAATGGCGATGGACCTTCTGAAAAAGGGCCGCACCAATGTCAAGGGGATGTGGACTGAAAAGAAACAGGCTGCTTATGACGCTGCGGTGATCCTGGATGACACGGGTGGCAAATACATCAACTTCAAACTGGAATTTCCGAAAAGAAAGGAAGGTGTCAATGGCAGAAAATAAGACTTTGGAACATTTACCCGAAGTGAGGGCGGCGGTGGCTGCCCTCTCCCCGGAGGACCGGGAGCTGCTGGCGGCGGTGCAGGCATCGCCCTTCAAACTGACAGCGCCGGAGCAGTTCAAGGAGTTTGCGGACAACATCGACTATTTCGTATTTGAGCCCAATATCCACGATCTGAACGATCTGGGGTGGCGGTATCTGGCACAGCACATGGATATGCTGCTGCCCCCGGAACTTCTGAAAGCGATCGACCCTGTTCCGTTTGGCAAGTACGCCATGCACGAGGAACAGGGGCATTTTACGGAACACGGATACATTTCTCTCTCCGGCGACGAGTGGAACCATGAACACCCTGCGGAGCCGGAGAAAAAGTCCTCCATCCGGGAACGGCTGGAACAGGGCAAGAAAGAATGTGCGGAGAAAAGCAAGGCGCAGCCCCATAAGGAAAAATCTGCGCCGGAACTGTAAGGAGGTGCTGATATGCCATATTACGATCACGACAAGGATTATCCCTTTGCCGCCTTTATCACCAATCTTGGGAAGTACAATGAGGGCGAACTTGTGGGCGAGTGGGTGAAGTTTCCCACCACCGCCGAGGAATTGAAGGAAGTGTTTAAGCGGATCGGGATCGGCCAGAAGGATGACTTCGGCCAGCCCTATGAGGAATGGTTCATCACGGACTATGACTGCTATGTGGACGGTCTTTACAGTAAGCTGGGTGAATATGAAAATCTGGACGAGCTGAATTATCTGGCATCGAAGCTGGATGAAATGAGCGAAAGCGAATACGCACAGTTTCAGGCCGGTATGGAAATGGGCGACCATTGCGGCAGCCTGCAGGAGATCATCAACCTCACCGAGAATCTGGATTGCTATGAGGTCTATCCCGATATCCATGACTATGACGATCTGGGCCGCTATTACATCGAAGAACTGGACGTTATGCAGGTGCCAGAGCATTTGCAGAATTACATCGACTATGAGGCCTACGGCCGGGACGTTGTGTTGGAGGAAAACGGCACCTTCACGGATCAGGGCTATGTGCGTGATACGGGTGACAGTTTCCATGAGTATTACGACGGTGAGCGCGGCAGTATCCCCGACGAGTACCGGGTAATGACTTTCCAGGATGACCTTCCCGAAGAAGAAAAATCCGAGTGGGCTATGGATATCGCCTTTGACATGGACGAGTTTTTCCGTCAGAACGATCCGCAGTATGCGGCGGAGCACCCGGAGGTGCACGCCGCAAAGGAGGAACTTTACGAAAGCCTGATGGCTGGGCGCATTTCTGCACTGGATGAAAAGCTGGCGGCGCTGGGGCAGACGCAGGAGGACTATCTTCCTTCGGAGATTGAAAAGTTCAAGGACGCCACGGGCTATGAGGAATTTCTTGATTTTGACCCGGCGGAGGTCAAGGCTGCTTTGGATGACCCGGACAAGTCCCGTATTGACGAGATGCTGGCTTTTGCGGAAAAGGCAGAACGGGAGTACATGGCGGAGGCAGCCGCCTATGTGCAGACGCCCGCCGACATTGCGGAGCAGGCGCAGGCCGTTCCGAGAGATACCTTTTCCATCTACCAACTGAAACCGGGGGACGCCACACGGGATTACCGCTTTGAACCGCTGGATGCCATCCGCAACAACGGGCTTTCCGTAAAGCCGGAGAACTATGAACTGGTCTATACCGCCCCGCTGACAGAGCAGGACAGTTTGGAAAGCATCTATACCCGCTTTAACATCGACCACCCGGCAGACTTCAAGGGACACTCCCTGTCTGTGTCCGATATTGTGGTGCTGCATCAGGACGGGAAGGATACCGCTCATTACTGTGACCGTTTCGGCTTCTCCCAGGTGCCGGAATTTTTGCAGCCGGAACGGGCAGCGGAGGTCACAATCCCCACGCCGGATCAGATGGCAACGCAGGAGCGGATCAGCACGCCGAGAGGCAGCTTTTGTGTGACGGCCATGAGCCGGGAGCAGATGGAGGCGGCAGGATATGGGTTTCACCATCAGTCTGACGATGGAAAATACCTTATCATGGGCAACGGTACGCGGGCCTTTGCCGTGGCAGCGGAGCAGCCGGAGCAGGACAATCCCCTCCGCACCGCTGAAATGACGCTGGAGGATGACTACGGCATGATCGACGGCGTTATCAACAACGGCAGACGCGGCGAAGAATTGGAAAAAGCCCAGGAGTATGCAGAGCGGACAACGCCGGAGAAGCCTTCCATCCGTGAGCGGTTGGAGGACGCCAAACGGGAGTGTGCCGAGCACAAACCCCCGGAGGGAAAGAAGCCCGGTCGTGATGTGCCGGAGCATGACTGCCTATGAGCCGAAGCAAGAAGTGGCGGCTGGAATGGGCGTTCTTCCTGGGCGAGAACGGCAGGCGGCAGTATAACCATATCTGCAAAAAATGTGTTCATGGCTGCAAGCAGAGTTTCCGGGTATGTCTGGTCGCTTGTCCGCATTACAGTTCCAAACGGTCTAAAATCTGTGAGGATAAGGGGGCGAAAAACGCAGAATAATTCCCTGTATCCATATTTTCAAAGGGAGCCTTTATGATTTCTCATGTGTCGGTCTGCTTGCTGGCACATGAAGAAAAAGGCTTGATTTCAAACACTTTCTATCATGCAAAACGGGAGTACAGCTTTTCGGTTCATCCGATTGGCTGTACTCCCGCTTTTTTTTTTGCTATCATCAAATTACTTTAACACGGTTCTGTTGTTTGAACAGGGGTACAAATTGTACCTCCGTTGAAAAGGAATTTCCATAGTATTTTCTCATTAGGATTGGATAGGAAAGGATGGATAGCCGCCGCAGTAGGCGTTGTGGGAATGTGTGTAAATTGCCAGGATTGTGAGGCTGTGGGAAAGCTGTTTGCAGACTTGTGGGAAAAGGCTTGTCTTTTTCCATCAGGTTGTGAATGGCTTTTCCATCGGCACGAGCGGCAGTTTTCCATATTTCCATAACGCAAAAAATCATCCAACGATCAGCCGGTACACCGTCAGCAGCACATACCACACCGCCACGATCAGACGCCATGCCAGGACGAAACCACCGATCACACCACCGATAATAAAGTTCAATGCAAACAGGGCGATCCCTCCACCCAGGGAGCCGCCGCCCGGCACGATCCAGAGGCACATCCGATGGAGGCCAAACGGCAGCCCGCAGAGTATCCAGAGCCATACATAGTCAAGCTCTCCGTTCTTCATGCAGGCGGATTTGAAGATACAATACAGAATCAGTGCCACGGTCACGGGCAGTACACTTTTGAAGAATAATGCTTTGATTGCTTCGCTTCTTGTCATCGGTAAAACCTCCTTCCGCAGTTCCATTATACAGGATGCCGGGAGCTGCGCCCAGCGTCTTTCAGAGAAAATTATTCCAGTTCATGCCGTCGCTGTTGTTCCTGTTCCTTTGGAACAGCCAGCAGCGCGTCCACATTCTGCTTGACGGTATCGTATTCCTGGACTTCGGTTCTTGCAGCTTTGTACTCCGCAAGGAGCCGTTCCTTTTCTGCGTTGAGATTGGCAAGCTCCGTTTTCATGCTTTCCGTTGTCGGCAGCGGCACAGTCCCCAGCCGTTTTAATTCTCTGGCGGCCGCTTCAAAAAGGATGATCTCGCCCTCATGCCCCCGCAGAAACTTTTCTTTATCATTCGATCTGCGGTATCGGTCATAAAGCGGCTTTAGCTGACGGTAAGTTCCGGCGTGCTTCATCACAAGGGCAAGTTCGGCACTTCTGCTTTCTATCCGCTTGATCTCTGCATGAGAGGTATCTCTCCGTGCGGATACTGCGGTCAGTTTGCTTTCCAGTTCTCCATAGTTGCTTATCCCGTGCTCGGTCAGGAAATTCATGGTCTTGGCGGCCTGTTTCAGATTGTTCAGCTTCGCCCAATGGGTGAAGCCTGCGCTCTGCTGTGCCTTGATGTTATTCTGGATATCAATGAGCAGGCTGATCTTTCCGTCCTGCCGTTTCGGTTGGCGGGAAGGTCTGGATCGTCCGGCGATCCGGGCGGCAAGGGCTTCTTCGGTGTAGTCAACCCCCAGCGTTTTCAGACGGGTGAACCGTTCCTGATCCGGTGCTCTGGCAGAGATATACTTGCCGCGCTTGATCTCATAACCTTCTCTCTGCAGGCGGCGAAGCAGTTCTTCCAGGTTGGAACAGGCTGGCAGGAGTCGGTCAATGGCAGCTTTCAACTTTGCCTTATAGCTGGTGCCGTTCTGCGCGGCCTGATGTTCAATATAGCTCTTGCCCTTGTCCTGTCCAGGAATAATGACAGACAGACCATGTTCCTTGCAAAGCCGGTCGGAGGTGCGGCGGATATAGTGATAACTCCGCTTGTTGGAATGATAGTGCTTGTGATCCGCGAAGCTGACCGCATTGAAAATCAGATGGTTATGGACGTGATCCTTGTCTATGTGGGTGGTCAGCACAAATTCATACTTGCCGCCCAAGATTTCTTTTGCAAGTTCCATGCCTATTTCATGGGCCTGTTCCGGCGTAACCTCCCCAGGCTGAAAGGCTTGGATCAGGTGTCGACCCAGGTTCGTTCCCTTGTCGATGGCATGGCGACGGGTCCAGGAAAATTCGATATCCGCAATTTCGGCGGCACAGCCATAGGAGGATACAAGCAGCTTTCCGTCCGTCTTTTCCGGGTTGCAGATATAGTCAATGGCTGATTTCAGCGTTGACTTGATAGGATGCGTCTTTGTAACTGCCATATCTCATCCAGCCTTTCCCGTATCTCGTCCATGTCGGCCTGATACGCAGGGCCTCCGGCGTTGACACGCTTGGCAATCTGGTTGATGTTCCGACCGATGGCGGAAAGCTCTTTGGTAAATGCCTTGATATCTGCGGTGTCTGTATAGATGATATACCCGTCAATCGCCATCTTACGGAGGTAGGCGCCATATCTGCGTGTGGGTAACTGGCTCATTTTTTCGTCTATGAGCCGTTTTTCATCCTCCGTAACATAGAATTTCATTTGGATATTCCGCTTTCGGTTTGCCATGCGCCGCCTCCGTTCTTCATAAGGGTTTGGGACTATCCCAACAAGCAATTTTGAATTTTCGGGTAAGGGACCTGAAAATCTCAAAATTCGCAAGCGGGTACTCGCTTGCTGTGCTTGCTATCGAAACCCTACCTTCTATTTCTCCCTCTACTAATACTACAATCTGAACGGGGCAAAATGGCTATTTCCGCAAAGAAAAAAGCGGAGGGACAATGCCTTCCGCTCAATATTCCCATAAACAAAAAACTCCGACACATCCCCAACGGGCGTATCGGAGTTCAAGGGTCCAGATGGTAGTCATCAAACAATGGAGACTGGAAGAAATCACACAACGTAATGCCTAATCCCTGGCACATCTCATGGATGATCCGCAGCTTTACAGATTCATACGAACCTCTGTTATGGAGTGTTCTACTGTGGCTTTATATTTGATCTTTACTTTATCCCATGAAGATTCCTATATTCTCTTGGACCGAGGCCATAGGCTTTCTTGAACAATTTTGCAAAGTGGCCGGAATTGTGATACCCGACTTTCGCCGCAATCGTGGCAATTCCATAATCGGAGTTTTTCAGCAGAAGCAACGCCTGATTCAAGCGCAATTCTTTGAGATATTCATAGGGCGTTGTTCCGTAATGTTTCCGAAATGCCAGTTGATAGCGGGCTGTACTCATGCCCGCTATCTGGGCCAGCTCTTCCCCTGACGGATATGCGGCCAGATCATTTTTCATCACCGTTACCGTTTTTCTTAAATTGCGGATGTCCTTATAATCCAGCTTTACAGAAATATGCTTTTGTTCCTGCTCCATGCCTTTCACAACAAGAGAAAGAAGCTCCATTACCTTGCTTTCCAGATAGATTTTCAGCGTATGCCCCTCTGCCTGACAATCCCGTATCTGCTGGAACACAAAGTTGAGTTCCGGCAGGCTGGGGTTTTTGAGAATGTAATCCCTTGCAGAGTTGAGAAGTTCGGCGTTGTTCCTGTCATGCAGCCGAAAATAAGTATTGAAGTATTTGGGCGATAGAATCACTTTCGTAAAACGAACAGGCTTCCCGCCCTCGCAATAGGTGTAAGTTTTCTTCTGTGTGTTTAGATAGCAATAAATCCCCTTATCCACCTGATTCTTTTTCCGTCCACCAATCTTGAAAGAACTGCTGTCCGTTTCAAACTGGCTGATCTCCATATAGTCCTCTGAAATTTCAGTGATCTTTTCAAAGGTGTCCTTGGGCGTATAGTCACCAATCAAAATTAAAAGAAGATCGTCCTCAAACTCGATCAGTTGGAACGTGCCGTTTCCGTATTCGGAAAGCATACGGTAGAAAAAAACACCGTCGCCGCAAAGCTCCTGCACCCTTGCAAAGTGCATGGCTTCGGGGAGCTGTAACAAATAGTCAATTACAGATGGAACCATTGTACCACCGCCTCCTTTCTCTACTTGATAGTATATCATACCGGCTTTCTGCGCGCTACTTCAAAAAAAGGTGACAATCCAATATTTATCAGTCACGATTTTATAAAATATATGAAACAAAAACGCTGAAAACCCCAGAAATATCAGCACTTTCAGCGTTTTTCAAAATGCAAACAGTAAAGCGGGGTGGCTATTGAAATTTCCACTTCGTGCGGGTAAAGTAGATTGTGTCAGGTTAGCAAAATCTAACTGGCACATTTCAAAGAAAGGGGTATCGTTTCGATGGAACAAAAACGAACCGGATTATCATACGTTTTTACTCTTGCGAAAGAGGAGCGCGGCAAGTTAAGCCTTGGGATGCTGCTGGCGGTCTTTTCGTCGGCCCTGTCTTTCGTCCCGTATTTGGTAGTCTACCAAATCCTGCTTCTGATAATCAAGCAGGAGGTGACGCTTCCCGCAATGCTTGGTTGGGCCGGAATCGGCATTGCCGCAGCAGTCTTACAGGCAATCCTGACATCCTTTGCCGGTATCTGCTCTCATACGGCGGCTTTCAACACCATGCACAGAATCAAGGTCAGAGTATTGGAGCATATGTCCAAATTCAACCTTGGATTCTTTCAGGAACACGCGCCCGGACAGATCAAAACAACCTTGTTTGATGATGTGGACAGGATTGAAACCTTTCTGGCTCACAGCACTTTGGAACTGGCCCAGGCAATCGTCGTTCCTCTGATGATGTTCATTTTCATGCTGCGGCTGAACTGGATTATGGCGCTTATCATGCTGGTTCCTATGATCTTGGGGATTGCAATTCCGATGGCCCTCATGGGGCGCTACCCGGATTTGACGGACGAGTTTGCAGGCGATACGGAAAAGCTGAACGCTTCCGCAAATGAATTTATCACCGCTATGCCGGTTATCAAAATGTATCACCTTACAGCCGAAAAATTTGAGCAGTACCGAAATTCCTTGAAGATATATACAGACTGTTGGATTAAGATGTGTGAATCGTCCTGCAATCCGCTGTCTATCGCTCTTGTGGTTTTGGATTCTGCCATTCTGTTCACGCTGCCGGTGGGCGGTTGGCTGTATCTGCGTGATTCGCTGTCTGCGGCATCGTATCTTCTCTTTATTCTGCTGACTATGTGCTTTTTCACGTCTTTCCTGAACATGGTGACGATTGCTATGCAGTCTATGGAGCTGGGCAGCGGCCTTGATAATGTGAAGAAGATCATGGATATGGAAACCATGAAAAGCGGACAGCAAACCCTTTCCAAAACCGGCTGTTATGGTATTGACTTTGACAATGTGACCTTTAACTACACACAAGGCGGAAAGGATGCGTTGTCCGACGTTGATATTCATTTGGAACCGGGCAGCTTAAATGCTTTTGTCGGCCCGTCCGGTGCTGGCAAGACGACGGCGGTACAGCTCCTTGGCCGCTATTGGGACGTGAGCAGCGGGACAATCAAGATTGGCGGCGTCCCGGTTACAGAACTTCAAACCGAAAATCTTTCTGACTTAACCGCGTTTGTATTCCAGGATGTATTTCTTTTGGAGGACACGCTTCTTGAAAATATCCGTATGGGAACAGATGCTACCGAGGAACAGGTACGCCAGGCGGCAAAGGCGGCGCAGATTGACGATTTCATTATGAGCCTGCCGAAAGGATACGCAACGAGAATAGGCGACGAGGGAGTGAAATTATCCGGCGGCCAGCAGCAGCGGATTTCGATTGCGCGGGCCATTTTGAAAGACGCGCCTATCGTTGTTTTCGACGAGGCAACTTCCTATTCAGACATTGAGAACGAACACAAAATACAGCTTGCACTCCAAAACCTCCTGCGAGGAAAGACCACGATTATGATTGCCCACAGGCTTCATACCATCCGCAATGCGGATAAAATTGTTGTCTTTCAGGATGGAAAAGTTATCGAACAGGGAACGCATGATGAACTGATCGCCAGCGGAAGTACATACAGCCATATGTGGGACACCTATACAAGAGAAACTATCGGGGAGGAGTGAAAAGATTATGTTACGCAGTATTCAGAAATTGATTGGTGACAAACGAAAGCAGTTGATATTTCCTATTTTCCTGATGTCACTGGACGCCATCGGAAGCCTTGTCATGTACCTTATGCTGTATTTTACCGTAATTCATCTCCTGAACGGTTCTCTGACAGGTGGGCTTGTACGAAACTATACCATTGTATGCCTTATCAGTGTAATTCTCCGGCTGATTATTTACCGCAGCGGCTATTTTCTCTGCTTTTCCAGAGGGGCCGAAATGTGCAGCGGCCTACGCTTGGATTTGGCAAACCATTACCGTTCTCTAAGCCTTGGCTATTTTAATCAAAACAGCAGCGGGTATCTGCTTAGTACACTGACAAAGGATTTAAGCAATTTTGAACTTGTATTGACCCATACGCTGCCCTCTATCGTCAAAACATTGGTCATGGGCTGCCTGATCTTGGTTGGAACCTTTTTTATCAACTGGAAACTGGCGTTGGCCGAGTGCGTGGTAATTCTGATCGCGCTGCCGGTTTTGAATTGGGGCAACCGGCTTGTAGAGAAGTACGGAACGATCAAGCGTGATCTGACTTCTAAAATGATCTCTATTGTTCTGGAATACATCAAGGGCATGAAAGTGTTCAAGTCTGCAAATATGACAAGTACGCACTTCACAAGAATGTCTGATACGTTGGAGGACATACGGAAAACCAGCGTACAGGCGGAAGTAAAAACCGCCGCCCCCACAAGTATGTATTCTATCATTGCAAATTTCCTTTTGCCGTTTGTCCTGCTGGTTGGAAGCTATCTGTTCCTTGGCGGTACGATTGCTTCTGAACTGCTTGTGGCGTTTATGCTTATGAGCCTTGCGCTTTCTGCGCTGCTGATTGCGTTTGAACATTCGTATAACCTGCTGAAAGAACTGAAACTTGCCACTTCTAATCTGGAACAGGCATTTGACACAAAGCCGCTATCCTACAAAGAAGAAAAGGTAAAGCTCTCGCACTTTGATATTACCTTTGAAAACGTGAACTTCTCCTATAACCAGCAGGCCGATGTTTTACACAATATCAGTTTTCATGCCCCGGAGGGAAGCACTACGGCGCTGATCGGGCCGTCCGGCTCCGGCAAATCTACGGTTGCTAATCTGATCGCCCGGTTTTGGGATGTGACAAAAGGCTGCGTCCGCATTGGTGGGCAGGACATACGGGAGCTAAATCCTGACGGACTTTTGCACTATATCAGTGAGGTATTCCAGGAAAATACTTTGCTGTCCGATACGATTTACAACAATATCAAAGCTGGCCGTGAAGATGCTACCGAACAGGAAGTGATTGCGGCGGCAAAGGCGGCCCATTGTCATGAATTTATCGAAAGACTGCCTAATGGCTATCAGACCCATCTTGCCGAGGGCGGCAACACCCTGTCTGGCGGTGAAAAACAGCGGATTGCTATTGCAAGGGCAATCTTAAAGGACGCGCCTATCCTGCTTCTGGATGAATCAACGGCTTCTCTGGACGCTGACAATGAAGCAAAGATCAATCAGGCGTTAGACCGCCTGATGAAAGGGAAAACCGTTTTCGTGATTGCCCACCGTCTGAACACTATTCAGAACGCAGATCAGATTATTGTGCTGAATCAGGGACGGATTGAAGAAACGGGAACGCATGAAGAACTGTTAAGAAAGAAAGGCCATTACTACGAAATGGTGCAGGAACAGCAGAAAGCAAGAGAATGGATTGTGAAAGGAGCCTGAACAGATGAAAAAACTAAGTGAACTTAGCAGCGGTTCCACAGGAAAAATCGCTGCCATCAATGGGGACACGCATTTTCAAAGCCGCGTGACCTCCATCGGCCTTACGATTGGCTGCCCGTTTGAAGTAATACAGAATCCCAAAAAGCGGCCTGTCTTGGTATATGCAAGAGATACGATGGTTGCAATTAACAAAGCGGAATCCGACAAGATCATGGTGGAGGTGACAAAGCAATGAGTGAAAAAACGATTGCCCTTTTGGGCCAGCCGAACTCCGGCAAATCAACCTTGTTTAATGGCCTGACTGGTTCCCGTCAGCACGTTGGGAACTGGCCCGGAAAGACAGTAGAGCGCAAGGACGGTTCATTCGTCCATAAAGGCACGACCTATAAAATCATTGATCTTCCGGGAACATACAGTCTGTCCGCTAATTCGGATGAAGAAGTTGTTACAAGGAATTACATAGCCAGCGGGCAGGCCGATGTTGTCTGCATTTTAGCTGACGCCTCCCAGCTCAACCGCAGCCTTTTCATGCTGGCCGATTATGCCGGGATTCGCGTCCCTGTGGTTCTCCTGTTGAACATGATGGATGTGGCAAAATCACAGGGAAAGCAGATTGACACGGATGGAATCGCTAAATCTTTGGGCGTTCCCGTTGTTCCTTTGGTTGCCGCCGACAAAAAAGAGTACGGCGAATTTTTCCGTATGTTAGAGAGCGTGGACAAAACGGCCTCCGTCTTAAAAGAAAATCAACTGGCACAGGTGTATCACAGCTCCATCGGGACGGCATTTGATGAAATCAAGTCGCTACTCCCTGCGGACGGAATCGGTATCTATTCCTCCACATGGCTGACCGCAAAGCTCATGGAGCAGGACAAGTCAGCGTGTTCTCTTGTGAAAGAAAACGTTGACGCCTCCACTTATGCCGCGGTTGAAAAGAAGCTGTCCAGTGTTAAGGATGGGAACCTTTTGACAGGCGATTGCAAATTCCAGTGGATAGATAAACTTGTGAATGAGAACGTAACCAGCAAGAAGAACAAGCTGCTTCGGAGCCGGTTTGATAAAGCGGCCACAAGCAAACGCTGGGGAAAGCCTATCGCTATTGGCATGATTATTTTGGGCCTGATCTGCTCTATGGTGATCGGTTTCCCACTGATGGGGCTTTTTGAGGGCCTTATCAATGCAATCTCTGTTCCTCTTGCAAACTGGCTGTTGGATGTAGGCGCAGCGCCGTTCCTTGTGTCGCTGCTCTGTAACGCTGTGCTGACCGCCGTTTCTTTCGCTCTGCAAATGGCAAGCTATGTGTTCGGAATCAGCCTTGTCTTTGGCCTGATGGAAGATGTCGGCTATATGGCCCGAATCTCCTATGTATTCGATGATACCATGACAAAGCTGGGGTTGCAGGGAAAAGCGATTATGCCTTTCCTCGTCAGCTTTGGCTGCAACATCGGCGGAATTGCGGGAACGAGAGTGATTGATTCCTGGGGACAGCGTGTTATGACGATTGCCTTGTCCTGGGTAGTCCCCTGTGCGTCTACCTGGGGTGTGGTTGGCCTTGTCAGCGGCACGTTCTTTGGAAATGGAGCTGTGGTTGTAGTCCTGTCACTGTTTATCGTGGCGCTTCTGCACATTTTCATTACTTACAAGGTATTTGGACGGTCTTTGAACAAGGTGGAGGAACGTACCGGCCTGATTATGGAATTGCCGCCTTACCATAAGCCCCATTGGAAAAGCCTGTTTGGTTCCGTTTTCAATAAAATGGGGAATGTACTTAGCCGCGCCCTCCGTATCATCATCTGTATTTCCGTTATATTCTGGCTGTTGTCTTATTCGCCGGACGGGGATGTGGCAAACAGCATTATCTACAAAGTGGGAACCTTTATTGAACCTGTGACAGGCCTGTTTGGTCTGCCGTGGCAGTTATTTATCGCTTTTGTCGCCTCTGCTATGGGTAAAGAGGCCGCTCTTGGCGTTATGGCCTCTTTGTTCAATACGGGCAGTATTTGGGTGGCCATTGAATCGTCTGTTGCCGTAGACACGGCGGCGCTTAGTACAAGTATGCTGACCGTTATATCGAAGCCGGAGGCTTTGGCGTTCCTGTTCGCATTTTTCTTCAATATGCCTTGCCTTATGGCCTTGACCGCAACAGCACAGGAAACGCACTCTTTGAAATGGACGGTGCGAATTGCCCTCTATTATATCCTTACCGCCTTGATTATGGCAACGATTGTGTATCACATCGGTCTTGTCATTTTCTAAAGGAGAGGGGTTTATTGTGCTAATTCAATTATTGGAGTATTTGCAAAGAGGACAAACATACAGCGTTCAGGAGTTAGCCGAACTTCTGCACAAGGATATAGGGAGCATACAAGTAGAGCTTGAATATTTAGAAAATCAAGGATATATCCGAAAAGTAGCTTATCAAGCCGACTGTAACCATAATTGCAAAGGCTGTCATGGCTGCGATCAGCCCACTCCGGCTGCTCCTGATGTAACTATGTGGGAAGTTGTGAAGCGAACCGAGTAGGAGGAACAAAATGAAACTTCATGCGTCGGGCGAGGACTATTTAGAAGCTATCCTGATGTTGCAAAAGAAAAATGGTATGGTACGCTCTATTGACCTTGCCCGGCACATGAGCTTTAGTAAACCGAGTATCAGCCATGCGGTTGGTGTTTTGAAGAATGGCGGTTTTCTGACTGTGGATGATGATGGATTTCTCCATCTAACCGCCATAGGTCGGGAAGTTGCCGAAAAAATCTATGAGCGGCACCAATTCTTTACAGAACAGCTTGTGGTCGCCGGCGTTGATTTGGAAACGGCGGAACAGGAGGCTTGCCGGATGGAGCACGCCATCAGTGATACATCCTTTCAGAAATTGAAGGAAAAGATACAAGGAACCGATTAGCACACATCGGCTCCGCTCTGCATAATAAGTTATCTGCCCCGTCCGGGGAAAGAAAAAAACCGTTGACCGGGGCAGATAATTTCGTGCGCCTATTTTAAGGTTTGATTCCCCATCGGCGGTTTTGAAGGACATTTCAAGGCCGCCGTTCTTTTTGCCCTCAAAAGAGATGACGCGCTGGCGCTGGCAGATACGGCGGCTTACAGGAGGGAGCTGCCATGATGCGATCTGACCGCCGACAAATTCTGACTGTATTTTCGCAACCGTCAAAAAAATTCAGGCTGTCCAATGGGTACAGTCTAACGATGGATGCGAAAATCGTTGCTTTTTAACTGAATATCGTACTTTTTGCGCTCGAATAGCTTTGTGCTGTCCGGGTGCTTTTTTGTTACCCCGGTGCCGCTCCCCGCCCCTTCCGTTTTGATCCGGTCCTGTCAACCCGAACGAAACGAAAGGAGCACATACAATGAGCAGCAAAAATATTTTTTTGAAATTTTTCCAGGGGAACCAGCCAAAAGGTGCCTCCGGCAGACGAGTAGTGGGCGAAAGGGGAAGTAATGACCTGCCTCCCGGCAAGAAGGGAGGTGAGACAATGACACCTGACCGCCACTACGAACACAAGCAGCACGCCTTTGACAGCTTCTGCAAGAAAGTGTTGAAGTGCGAGGCCTACAACGGTTATCGGGAGATCAGCCGCAGGCAGTCGCGCGAAGTCGCTTTCAGCGAGCTGCCGGAGGATTCGATGGAGCAGCTTGCGTCCTATGACCGGTATCCCTGGGAATACACTTTCTTCCCTGTCGGGGGAGATGTGATCCTGATCGAGGATGACCGGCTGGCCGAGGCGCTGAACGCGCTGCCCCAGGATGGAAGGGACATCCTCCTGATGTACTTCTTCCTGGACATGGCAGACCGCGAGATCGCCGAGCGTATGAACATGGCACGCCGGACGGTCAACGTCCGCAGGCAGAAAGCCTATCGGCTGCTAAAGGAGCTGATGGGAGGTGATGTAGATGGTTAAATCTGCAAGCACACGGGCGGCCCTGCTTCCTTACCCTATCATCGCCGCCGCTGTCCGGGGAGAGCCGGACGCGGTAAACACGGTGATCCGCCACTATTCCGGCTACATAGCAGCGCTTTCCACCAGGACAAGCTATGACGTCCATGGCTGCCCTTATTCATATGTGGATGAAGAATTGCGCCGCAGGCTGGAAACGAAGCTGATTATCGCCATCCTGGATTTTGACCTGAACTGATCCGGGAATGGGGCGCTGCGTGTTCCCCTTTCCGCGCGGTACCCCGCACCTTGACAAAGAAAGCCCGTTGGGAGGCCAACGCCGCAGTATAAGGCAAACGGATACATTCCTGTTTGTGCCGAGCCATACGGCCGGTGCGCCATGACCTCGTTTCAAGTCCGCAGGACGGGACCACTGTAACGGGCGAGCGAACAGCACCAGACCGCAAAGCAAGCGTGGCTGCTTGCGGGCGATGACACACGGGCAGGGTCAAAGATACTCGCGCATTGAACGCCCACAAAGCATTGTGCGCCGCACCCATCAGCATGGGCCGGGGTTAGACTCCCGTGGAGCTGTGCCAGCAGCCGTCCGTTTTGCCTCTTTTATTGCTATTTTTATGAAAGGGGATTTTATCATGCAAGATAAAGCTACAAATCCCGGCAAGATCAACAGGCCAGAGAAAAATCCTCTGGATGCAAAAACGACCTATCACATTGGTAATCGGTCGTTCGTCGTTGAGCCGGTTTTCAAAAAGGAAAGCCCGGATACCCTGGGCAGCGTTCTCCTTCGCCTGATGAAGTCCGAGAGTGAAAAGCTGTAAATAGCTTTCAAACCCGGCTGACAGAGGCAGCAAATGGCGGTATAATGTGTTCGTACAAGTATATTTGCTATTCGACTGCCTTGACGGAAGGAGGACTTATGAAACAGTCGAATAACAAAAAATCCCGTGACGTGACCGCCTTTCTCTATGAAAGACTTTCCCGTGACGATAATCTTGAAGGCGAAAGCTACAGCATCGGCAATCAAAAGAAGTTGCTTGCCAAAGTCGCAAAGGAAAAGGGCTACACAAATCTGGTCCATTTCCTGGATGACGGTATTTCCGGCGTGACGATGGATCGCCCCGGCTTCGTGGAAATGATCCGCCAGTTGGAACAGGGAAAAGCCGCCGCTGTCTTTGTCAAAGACCTCTCGCGCCTGGGGCGCAACTACATTGAGGTCGGACGTTTGACAGAGGAATTTTTCCCGGACCATGATATCCGTCTGGTGGCCGTTTCGGATAACATCGACACGGCAGAGGGCGAAAATGAGCTTGCTCCGATCCGCAACCTGTTCAACGAGTGGTACGCCCGCGATATCAGCAAAAAGCGGCGCATCAGCAATAAGATCAAGGGCAATGCCGGTGAGCCGATGGGCCAGCCTCCCTATGGTTACATCAAGGACCCGAATGATCCGAAGCATTGGATCGTGGATGACGAGGCAGCCCAGGTTGTGCGCCGCGTTTACAGCATGACTTTGGAGGGGTTCGGAACAGAGCAGATTGCCGCCCAGCTTGAAAAGGACGATGTCCTGACCCCGCGGGCCTACTGGCTCACGAAGGGCATCAAACGCCCCGGCAAGGGCAAACAGCAGCCGCCTACCAAGTGGAACAGCTCCACAATAACCAAAATTCTCTCCCTGCAGGAATACTGTGGTGACATTCTCAATTTCAAAACTTATTCCAAATCCTACAAGAATAAGAAGCGAATCGACAATGACCGCGAGAATTGGGTGGTGTTCCAGGACGTCCATGAGGCGATCATCGAGCGTGCTGTGTATGAGCAGGTGCAGCAGAAGCGGGGCAAAATCCGTAAGCGCCGCACCAACAATGGAGAACACAATATGTTTTCCGGCCTGTTGGTCTGCGCCGATTGCGGCAGTAACCTTCACTTTCACTTCAATCAGGGCAATCCGGAGATCAAGTATTTCAACTGCTCCAACTACAAGGGCAATCGCGGCACCTGCACCTCTACCCATTATGTCCGTGTGGACTTCCTGGAGGAAGTGGTGCTGGGAGAGATACGGCGCTTAACGAAATTCGCCAGCCTCTATGAGGACGAATTTGTAAAAGCTGTGATCGGTCATTCCCAGCAGGCGGAACAGACAGACCGCAAGCTGAAGGAAAAAGAGCTAAGAACGCTCCTTGCCCGTGACGAAGAATTGGACGGCCTCTTTGAGCGCATCTATGAGGACAATGTTTCCGGCAAGCTCTCCGATGACCGCTTCGCAAAAATGTCCCGGCGGTATGAGGACGAGCAAAAGGAACTGGCAGAGAAAATAAAAAAGCTCCGCTCCGAGATAGAGAAGCAGAGCAGCCGTTCCATGACAATGGATATGTTTATCGGTCTTGTTCGCAAGTACACCAGAGCGAGGAAACTGACGCCCAGGATGCTGAATGAACTGATTGAGAAGATTGAAGTGTTCAATGCTGAGAAGATCGTCGGCGTATGGGAGCAGCGGCTTCGCATCCACTATAACTGCGTCGGAACGATCGAGATTCCAACGGTGCTGCCCCTGCCGATCCCGGAAGTGTCCGTAAATACAAGAAAAGGCGTAGTCGTCAACTACGCCCCCTGTGAACTCGCTGTATAAAAAGCAAGTGTTCTTACAGCCTTTCAAATGCTATAAGAACACTCGCCATGGTGCGGGTAGTGGGATTCGAACCCACACGCCGGTTGGCAAAGGAACCTAAATTCTTCGAGTCTACCAGTTCCACCATGCCCGCATATAAATAAGACCATATCACAAATCACTTTTCTCTTAGGCGAGAATGCCATGGGTATTTTGTATAGGAAAAATTTACATTAAAACTGGCTAAAAGAATTGGTGCCGGTGACCGGGCTCGAACCGGTACAGTATTGCTACCGAGGGATTTTAAATCCCTTGTGTCTGCCAATTCCACCACACCGGCATATAAACGGGAAAAATAAG
>OMDZ01000715.1_pt1 | contig 18342 bp, 18 predicted proteins | sample 1673641 | NCBI WGS metagenome assembly OMDZ01 (sample SAMEA103958117, study PRJEB25191) | human gut metagenome | biome: human-associated habitat [ENVO:00009003]; feature: intestine environment [ENVO:2100002]; material: feces | place: Germany | collected 2013/2015
ACTGGTTTCGGGATGAAGTATTCCGGACCGAAACTAAAGTTGTTAACATGATAAGCCTCGTTCACAACATCGGGTACAGGCTGTTTTGCCAAGTTGGCAATGGCATGTACGGCGGCAATCTTCATTTCTTCGTTGATGGCTTTGGCCTGAGTATCCAGGGCACCGCGGAAGATATAGGGGAAACCGATTACATTATTAATCTGGTTCGGATAGTCCGACCGTCCGGTTGCCATCAGTACATCGGGACGTGCTGACATAGCATCTTCATAAGAGATTTCCGGTGTAGGGTTAGCCAATGCGAAAACGATAGGAGACGGAGCCATGCTGCGTACCATGTCCTGCGACAGAACGTTTCCTTTGGATAATCCCAGGAATACGTCGGCACCTTTGATGGCTTCTTCCAAAGTGTGGATATCTGTGCGATCGGTAGCGAAGTAGCGTTTCTGTTCGTTGAGATCGGTACGTGCTTTGCTGATTACACCTTTACTATCCAGCATCACAATATTTTCCAGGCGGGCACCCAGTGAAACATACAGTTTTGTACAAGATACGGCAGATGCACCGGCACCATTCACAACGATTTTTACATCTTCAATTTTCTTGCCTGCTACCTGCAAAGCGTTCACAAGTCCGGCACTGGAGATGATGGCCGTACCATGCTGGTCATCGTGCATCACAGGGATATCGAGCTCTTCTTTCAGGCGACGCTCTATTTCGAAGCACTCAGGTGCTTTGATATCTTCCAGGTTGATACCACCGAAGGTAGGAGCAATGGCCTTTACAGCTTCGATGAATTTTTCGGGATCTTTTTCGTTTACTTCAATATCGAATACGTCGATGCCGGCATAAATCTTGAACAGAAGTCCTTTACCTTCCATTACGGGCTTACCGCTCAACGCACCTATGTCGCCAAGACCGAGTACGGCAGTACCGTTGGAGATTACAGCAACCAAGTTTCCTTTCGCTGTATATTTATAAGCATCCTGCGGATTCTTTTCTATTTCGAGGCACGGCTCCGCCACACCGGGAGAGTAAGCAAGTGAAAGATCGGTTTGGGTACTGTAGGGCTTGGTAGGCACTACTTCTATCTTACCTGGTTTGCCTTGTGAGTGATACAGCAAGGCAGCTTCTTTAGTTATCTTAGCCATGGTAGTTGAATTATGAGTTGTTAGTTAAAAGTTATAATTTTGCCGCAAAGGTAGGAATAAATGTGATAAAGTGTAAGTCTGTGTGCAATAAAAACTATTAAATAGTACTTAATCTGTCGGAAGTCAAAGCAAGGATGAGGGTGGAAACAAACAATAAGGCGAAGGACTGGAAAGTCTCTCGCCTTATTGTTTATAAAATAGTCTGAGTATAGACTGCTTTAAATGCCTCTACCTGTGAAAATACAGCAGTAGATGGTTTTTCTTTTATTCCGTAGCCGCTTCTCCTTCAGCTTCCGGAGCCTTATCTATCAACTCCAGGAACTGGTCGAGTCGAGGTGTAACAATGATTTGTGTACGGCGGTTGCGCTGTTTACCCAGTTCAGAATCATTGTCTGTGATAGGATTGTACTCACCACGTCCGGCAGCAGAAAGCCGTTTAGGGTCAACACCATATTTATTCTGCAATTCTTGTACTACAGATGAGGCACGCAGGGCACTCAAATCCCAGTTATTGCGGATATTGGTACGTGAGATGGGTACGTTGTCCGTATTACCCTCTACCAGTACTTCGTAATCTTTGTAGTCGGTGATAATCTTGGCAATCTTGCTTAACGTTTCGCCGGCGCGTTCGTTGATTTCGTAACTGCCGCTCTTGTAGAGCATATTGTCTGCTAAAGAGATGTAAACCACACCTTTCAGTACTTTCACATCTACTTCTTTCAATTCTTCGCGGCTCAGGGAGCGGGTCAGATTGTTGGTTAGCATGACGTTCAGGGAGTCCGATTTACTCTTGGCATCCACTAATTGCTTGATGTAGCGGTTGGAGGCATTGATTTCATCTACCAGTTTGGAGATGTTGATATTGCCTTGCGAGTTCTGCTGGAGGCTCTTGTCGAGCGATCCTTGCAGGGTAGCGTAACTGTTACGCAACTCCTGATTATTTTTTCGGGCTTCGCTTAGGCGATCTTCCAAGCTTTTAGATTGTGTGCGGTATTCGGCAAGCTGGATTTGTGCGTCCTGATATGACTTGTCGAGAGCTGACTTTTCGTCTTTTAGTTTGTTATAATCTGTTTGAAGATTCACAAATTCCTTCTTGGTCACACATCCCGTCAGGAATAGAGTTGCGACCAACAGAAAGGATGCAGCTAATTTTGTACGTTTCATAAATCTTTCTTTATTAAATGTTTACTGGGCGCAAAGATAAGAAAATCCCCGTACTCCGGTTGCGGAGACGGGGATATATTATTTGTTTTATAGGTACTTTATGAAATTATGCGTTCAGAGCCTGTTCAATATCTGCGATGATATCGTCTACGTTTTCGATACCTACCGATAAACGGATTAGGTCGGGACGCACTCCGGCTTCCAGTAACTGCTCATCCGATAACTGACGATGGGTATGGCTGGCAGGGTGCAGCACACAGGTACGTGCATCGGCAACATGTGTTACGATAGCAACCAATTGCAGTGAGTCCATGAACTTGATGGAAACCTCGCGACCACCTTTCAATCCGAAGGAGATAACACCGCAAGAACCGTTCGGCATATACTTTTGTGCCAACTCATAGTATTTATTGTCGGGAAGGCCACAATAGTTCACCCAAGCTACTTTGTCATTTTTAGAAAGATATTCGGCAACCGCCTGTGCATTTTTACAGTGTTGCGGCATACGCAGGTGCAGAGTTTCCAGACCGAGATTCAGCAGGAAGGAGTTCTGCGGAGACTGGATGCTGCCGAGGTCACGCATCAACTGGGCAGTAGCCTTAGTGATATAAGCCATCTTGCCGAAAGCTTTTGTATAAGTCAGTCCGTGGTATGACTCATCCGGTGTGCACAATCCGGGGAATTTGTCAGCGTGTGCATCCCAGTCGAACTTGCCGCTGTCTACAATACAACCACCTACGCTGGTGGCATGACCATCCATATATTTGGTCGTAGAGTGTACTACGATATCAGCACCCCATTCAAACGGGCGGCAGTTGATAGGAGTCGGGAACGTATTGTCTACAATCAAAGGTACACCGTGACTATGGGCAATGCGGGCAAATTTTTCAATATCCAATACTTCCAGTGACGGGTTGGAAATGGTTTCACCGAACAATGCTTTCGTATTCGGGCGGAAAGCTGCGGAGATTTCTTCTTCGCTGGCATCCGGACTAACGAAAGTAACTTCGATACCCAATTTCTTCATAGTCACCCCGAAGAGATTGAATGTACCGCCATAGATGGCGGACGAACAAACGAAGTGATCGCCTGCCTGGCAGATATTAAATATAGCATAGAAATTGGCAGCTTGTCCGCTGGACGTCAGCATACCGGCAACACCGCCTTCAAGAGCAGCTATCTTGGCGGCAACAGCGTCGTTGGTAGGGTTTTGCAAGCGAGTATAGAAATAACCGCTCTCTTCAAGATCGAAAAGACGTGCCATTTGCTCGCTGGTTTCATATTTGAAAGTGGTGCTTTGATAAATGGGGAGTACACGGGGCTCGCCCTTCTTAGGAGTCCATCCTGCTTGTACGCAGAGGGTTTCCGGTTTAAATTGCTTTGCCATAATGCTATTTGTTTTTATAGTTTTTTATCAATTAACGCATTTGTGGACGCAAAAGTAGAGAAAATAATTGTATTTTTGTCCACAAGATGAATAAATGGAAAATGAAACAGTTATTTTGCTTTCTTATTTTGCTTTTTTGCATGTCATTCTCTTACGAAGCGTTGGCCCAAGAGGAGCGGGCTACGCCGAAAAGCGGTGAGGGGATATCTGGTTTTCTACAGCGTAACGGGCGTACCGGAAAAGCGTACTATCAGGAGTTCCTGGAACTGAATAAGAAACAATTGCGAGGTAAAGAAGAATTGCGGCTGGGAGTAAAATATTTGCTTCCACCCCTGAAAAAGGGGAGTAACAATACGGCTGCTTCATCCAACTCATCTGCTTCAAACTCTTCTGCCCGTTCCGGCAACAAAACAATTCGTGAACCTCTTTTCGGAAAAAGCCTTGCTGAAGTTAAAGTGACGGGAAACCGCCTCAAAGGTGCGTGTTTCTACGTGGTGAGTGGGCATGGTGGCCCTGATCCCGGTGCTATTGGCAGGATAGGAAGCGTGGAACTGCATGAGGATGAATATGCCTATGATGTCGCTCTCCGTCTTGCCCGGAATCTGATGGAGGAAGGCGCTAAGGTTTATATTATTATTCAGGATGCCAAAGACGGTATCCGTGACGATCAATACCTTAATAACAGTAAACGCGAAACTTGTATGGGTGCTCCTATTCCTCTGAACCAGGTTGCCCGCCTTCGCCAGCGTTGTGAGAAAATAAATGCGCTCTATCAGAAAGACCGCAAGAGTTATACGTATTGCCGTTCCATCTTCTTGCATGTAGATAGCCGTAGTAAAAGTCACCAGACGGATGTATTCTTCTATCATGCTCCCAAAAGTGTGAATGGTAAACGGTTGGCAACTACAATGAAGAATACTTTCGAATCTAAATACGACCGCCACCAACCTAACCGTGGCTTTTCGGGAACTGTCAGCCCACGCAATTTGTATGTGCTGGCCAATTCCAGTCCTGCTGGAGTGTTTGTAGAGTTGGGTAATATTCAGAATACTTTCGACCAGCGCCGGTTTGTTATGAGTTCCAATCGTCAGGCGTTAGCGAAGTGGATGATGGAAGGTTTCATTACTGATTATAAGAAGAGCAAATAATCCTTATTTTCTTTCTGTTTTCTTTTCATGCCACACCACTACCGTCACTGCTGACAGTATCAGTAGAATGCCTAAAGCACTGTGCACCGTGAAATTTTCTTTGAATACCCAGCATCCGATGGCTACGGCAGTAAGTGGTTCCAAGGCTCCGAAGATGGAGGTTAGAGTGGGTCCGATGTGTTTAATAGCCTTTACCAAAGTTATATTTGAAATGGCTGTTGCGGGCAGTGCCAATCCGAGAATATTCAGCCATGCATATCCGTCTGTGGTCAGGCGGATACCGCTCGTCAGACATCCTCCTATAATAAAGAATAAGGCTCCCAGCCCCATAACATAGGCAGTCAGTGCTGTAGATGGAATGTTTACAGCACGGCTTTTGCGTACTCCGATAATGTATCCGCCGTAAAAGAAAACGGAGCATATAGCAGCGGTCAATCCTATGGTTGTATTGCCTCCTTTAAAGTCAATCTCTCCCGATGATAGCAATGCTGCTCCTATCAGTGAAATCACTACAGCAAATAGAATTGAGAATGACTTTTTTTCCCGGAAGAAGAACATCATGGCGAGGGCAACAGCCAATGGATACATGAAGTGGATGGTTGATGCTACTCCGCTGGCTATGTGCTGGTATGCGATGACCAGGCTCAATGAGGTTGCGGCACGGAAAAGACTCAATATGAACACTGTTCCGAAATCCTTCCGGTTGATACAGAATGTTTCACCTAAAAAGATGCCGAATATGATTAGTGTAAATGATGCGACTCCCCACCGATAGGCTAATACTTCGAAGGAAGAAAAACCTGAGGATAGCAAGGATATGGTGAAAAAAGGTGCCAATCCAAATGTTGAAGAAGAAGCTGCCGCGTATATATAACCTTTTATGTTGTCCATAGTTCTGATTGAAATTATAGATCGAATTTGAAATCCGGTGCAAAAGTACAAATTGCAAAGGTGAAAAAAACTATAATTGAGAGCAAAATCGCTTTTATATTGTTATTAGCACAATGCCGGTTAAATCTGGTTGGTGTTCACTTTAAAATAAAAATCTTATGGGAAAGAATTTATTAGTCTTAAGTGTATGGGTAAGCGTCCTGATGCTTGCCTCATGTGTAGGTAGCAAGAAAGAAACGGTGACTTATACTCCTGAAGAAATAGCAGATGCGGGGCAGGTGATGAAATACTACGATGCCTCATTGGCTCTGTTGAAAAATGTGGTAAAGGAGAGGGATGTAAATGCGGTATTGGGTTATATGGAACAAAAAACGGAAGTACCCATGTTCTCATACATCATGTCTCCCGTCATTTCGAAGAAAGATTCTGCGGCCGTGATGTTACCGGGTGAATACTTCGGTGAAGATGTCAGGCAGAACCTGATACAGAATTATGCGGAGCTTTTTCAGTCGAGAAATCAATTCTATGCTAATTTCAATAAATACTTGTCTCTTCTGAAAGAAAAAAAGACCGAGGGAATGGTCGATTTGCTGAATGATAACTATGAATTGAGTGTGGTAATGTCTGAATGTAAGCAGAATATATTTGATATATTGAGCCCGATTGCTTCAAATGCCCAGCGGGTTCTTCTGGCAGAAAATCCTGTGAAAGAGCAGATCATTGCGATGAAAAGCATGAGTACGACTATGCAGAGCATCATCAATTTGTATGCCCGTAAGCATGTTGAAGATAAATCCCGCCTGGATTTAAAGATTATGGAACTGCGACTTCAACTGGATGCGGCAGAGAAACTACCGGTAGTAAAAGGACACGAGGAAGAATCAGAGAAATTCAAGGATTTCCTGTCTAAAACAGAAGGATTTTTGAAAATAGTACAAGATGCCCGTCAGAAGAACTCATATGCTGATGAGGACTTTGAGGAAATCAGTAGCTATGGATTGGGTATTATATAAGTTCTTTCGCTACACGTGGCACAATCATTTTATGGAAAGGCTTAATAAAGAAGAAATAAGCCTTTCCTAATGCATTATGATATTGAACCACGGTTGTTATATCTATCAGGTCGTTTCCTATCTTGGCAATGGAGACATAAAACAATAAGTGCTTATCATCTTTCCTCATGATAGCCTCATTTTCCGTATCTTCTATTATACAATCTTCTGTTTTCAACTCTTTTCCGGTTTCAAGCCCCAAAGGTTTTACCAGAATATTCCTGACTTTCATTAAAAAACTGAGCCACGCCGGGGAGTGATTGAATATTTTTTTGATTAGTTCTTTGGGAATTATCTGTTCTGCAGGCTTTCTGGATTTCAAAACGAATGTATCATGATAATCTGCCGGAAGATATTTGTCGATAAGTCTTTCCATATCTTTGAATAAAGTTGGGTTAGTTAAATGTCCTGTACAAAGATAGTGTTTCCGGATGGAATAATGGGAATGTCTTAATCATCATTTCCAGAAATTTGATATCTTTGTTGCGAACAGTAACCGCAGATTACGAATGGACTGAAGTATGTGCCGATGAAAAGAGAGATAAAGGAATAGTTATATATTGCGGACAAAGACTATTTGCCCGCAATATATAAGATGATTATTCTACTGGAATGAAGATTTCTGTCAACAAATCCTCCGGTTTCGTATTGCACGGATCATTCAGATAGCGTTCGGCACTCGACTCGTCTCTCATCGTACATTCCATTTCAGGAATGAACTTTCCGTAAATCGTGTCGTATACGCTTTGCAGATATTCATAAGATCCTTTGTAGGTAAACACTGCATAACGTCCGGCAGGCAATTGCTTGAAGCCGACATCCCCTTTGGGAGTTACAGTTACAGGCATCACCATGCAAACATCGGTGCGCAACTTGTCGGCAGGCGTCACTTTGGGATCATCGTGGTACATGCAATAAGGGGCCATGTCACCCATCGGCAGTTTTTCTTCTTTGATGAATTGGAACAAACGCATCCATGTGCCTCCGTAATCATTCATTTTATAGTCTCCGAACAGGCGGATATAAATTACATTTCTGAGAGGCACTTCTCTTATTTCTTTCTTTAACTCTAAATCGGGTCTGATAATTGCTGGTTTCATAATTACAAAGTTTTTATTGTTACGATACTCATTAGGTGAAATTCCATAGAATTGCTTGAATACTTTCGACAGTGACGATGGTGAGGAATAGCCGATGCGATAAGCGATATCTGCAATAGGCAAATCCGAGTAACGCAACAGGCGGGCGGCAGATTCTGTTCGTGTCCGGACTATGAACGTCCCGATTGGCTCGCCCAGAAATGCTTTCATGATGCGATGGAAGTAGAACGGAGAGAAATGAGAAATCTTGGCCAACGATTTCAGATCAATCTCTTCTCCAAGATGGAGGTTGATGTAATCTACTACTGCATTTACGCATTTCTGATACTCTTCACGCGTGGTCTTCTTGCTATGTTCCATAAGTTCTTCTTTAAATTTCACGATGCAAAAATAAGGGTAAATAGAATAGGGGACTTGTCCAAAGTTGCTATAAATTCAATATCTTTGTACCCCCCATGATTTTAAAGAAATGACCAAAGATATAAAAAAGAAACTACAGGAGTGGGCAAAGACCTATCATTGTGCGGATTTTATTCAAAATGATCCGGTACAATTCCCGCATCGTTACCGGCAGAAACAGGATATAGAAATCAGCGGTCTGCTGACTGCTATTATGAGTTTCGGCAATCGTAAGCAGATTCTGAAGAAAGCTGATGAATTACACGATTGTATGGGGGTGTCTCCTTATCAATATGTACTTTCCCGTCGTTGGGAGAAGGATTTTCCTGCTGAGGAAAAACGTAGCTTCTACCGGATGCTTTCGTATGCCGATTTTTATTCTTACTTTGAACGCTTGTATGCTGCTTATTCCCGTTTTGAAAGTTTGGAAGAGGCGCTCCAAGTGTATTCCGGACTACCAATAGAGAAACTCTGTGCTTTTCTGGAAGTATCTTCCCGCAGTCCTCAGAAGAAGCTGAATATGTTTCTCCGCTGGATGATACGTAAAGGACCGGAAGTTGACTTTGGAATTTGGGAAAGTTTTGATTGCAGGGATTTAATCATTCCTTTGGATACGCATGTCTGTCGTGTAGCCCGATTGCTGGAACTTACCGAGACGGAAACTTTTTCCTTGAAAAATGCACAAAGGATAACTGTCGCATTAGCGGAAGTCTTTCCGGATGATCCCTGTTTCGGTGATTTTGCTTTGTTTGGCTATGGGGTGAATAATAAGTAGGGAATGTCCCTTTTTTACTATTTCTCCCCATTCCTTTTGTCTACTTTTGCGGCAATTCATGAGATATATCATATATTTGTCGTATGCAAACTTTTCGTATCGTAAAACCTGCTCCTGCATTGGCTCCTTATATCCGTTATTATTGGATATTACGGGATGATGCTTTTACTCCTGTGTCGGAACGGACATTGCCTGTTGGCTGTATGCAACTGGTATTTCATAAGGGTAGGCAATTAGTATCATTGCAAAATTCACAATTACAACCACAATCTTTTATTTGCGGTCAGTCTTTCGGCTTTTCCGACGTTATGTCGACGGGAATGATTGAAATGATAACAGTAGTTTTCCAGCCCTATGCGGCAAAGACTTTCCTGCGAATCCCGCTGCATCTTTTCTTCGGACAGAATATCTCTACGGATGAAGTGGAAGATACGGAACTCTCTGATTTATCTCGGAGAATCGTGGATACTCCGGATAATAACCAATGCATCCGCCTGATTGAAGACTTCTTCTTCCACCGTTTGGTTTCCTGTTCCGAATACAATCTGAAAAGACTTTCTACGGTTTTGAGTGAAATAAACCTCCATCCACAGGTCAGCATATTAGAGCTTTCTGATGTAGCCTGCCTCAGTTCCAAGCAGTTTGGCCGTATATTTGCTGATTATATAGGTACTACTCCTAAAGAATTCCTTCGTATTGTGCGCATGCAGCGTGCTCTTTATACTTTGCAACAAGATCCGACGTTACCTTTTGCCCAGGTAGCTTATGAGTGTGGCTTTTCCGACCAATCTCACATGATTAAGGAGTTTAAACTCTTCTCCGGCTATACCCCTGCCGAATACCTATCTGTCTGTGCTCCTGTCTCCGATTATTTTTCCACTCTTTAAAGATGTCTGTTTTCTTCTATTGAGGGTTACCGGCTTGCCCTATTTTTGCATTGTCTTTGCAAAGGCATAGTAATAACCATAAAAAGAAAACAAAATGAAAAAACTAATTGCATTTTTTGAAATTCCTGCTGCTGATTTCCGCCGGGCAATCAATTTTTATGAAACCGTGTTGAATATGAAACTTCCGACTTGCGAATGTGAGGAAGAGAATATGGCATTTTTCACTGAAGGGGATGAATTTGTCGGAGCAGTTTCTTATGCTTCTGATTTCCTTCCTTCTGAAAAAGGGGTGCTCATTCATTTCAATGTAGATGAGATTGAGCCTACTCTTGAAACAATTTTGAAAAAAGGCGGGAAAGTCGTTATTCCCAGAACAAAGATTGAGGCAGAAGGTAGGGGATATTTCGCTGTCTTTGTTGATACGGAGGGAAATCGCGTCGGTATTTATGCAGATAAATAATCAGCATTTCTGATTTTTCTGTTTACATTTGCAGCACACTTTTAAATTGTACAAATATGATTAGACTGAATGTTTTTATTCAAGTAAGTGAAAGTAACCGTGCTGCGGTGTTGGAAGCTGCAAAAGAGTTGGTGGCATCTTCTTTGAAAGATAAAGGTTGTATTGCCTATGATGTTTTCGAAAGCGCTACCCGTAATGATGTCCTGATGATTTGCGAAACCTGGGAAGATGCGGAATCGCTGTCTATTCATGAGAAAGCGGGGCATTTTGTTACATTGGTTCCCAAAATACAGGGACTGGCTTCCATGAAGTTGGAGAAGTTTGACTTCTGACATAAGTAGAGAAGGTATGTCAAAATGAAGTTTAGAACACAAATTACGCAAATTGCACAAATAATATAAGATTCATGTTATTGAAAATCAATGATTAATGAACTACTTATTTGCGTGATTCGCGTAATTTACGTTCACTTTTCCTATTTTGGCACACCTTTTTGTCTTGTCATATTATTCACCTGAATGACAGAGCATAATTGGTGGTAATCGACTTTATCTATGAATTTCAGTTATAAGCAAATTTGGCTAATAGCGTATCCTATTCTTATCAGTTTACTGATGGAGCACATGATAAATGTTACGGATACAGCTTTTTTAGGTCACGTAGGTGAAGTGGAGTTGGGAGCATCCGCGTTGGCGGGAGTGTTGTATATGGCTATTTATATGCTCGGTTTTGGATTCAGCATCGGTGTTCAAATTCTGATTGCGCGTAAAAATGGCGAGCGGAAGTATGGCGAAATAGGTGGAATATTCATGCAAGGTGCCTTTTTCTTGTTGGCATTGGCAGCCGTCATGTTTTTCTTGTGTGACTCTATTACAACACATATTCTCAGCCGTCTGATATCTTCCGATCAGGTTTATGCCGCTGCTTCTTCTTATTTGGAGTGGAGGAGGTACGGGCTTTTCTTTTCCTTTATTGCAATTCTGTTCCGGGCTTTCTACATTGGCATCACTGAGACGCGCACTCTTACGCTTAACTCTATAGTAATGGTGCTCAGTAATATTGTTTTCAATTATATTTTGATATTTGGAAAATTCGGTTTCCCGGCTTTGGGTATTGCAGGTGCGGCAATAGGTTCTTCACTGGCAGAGTTGGTATCGTTACTGTTTTATGTGGCATACACCAGGCTGAAAGTGGATAAGAAAAAATATGCTTTATTTCAACAGTTTAGTTTCAAACTGTCCGAATTTAAACGCATTTGGAATATCTCATGTTGGACCATGCTTCAGTCCATATTGTTTCCTTCACAATGGTTCTTGTTTTTCATTGCTATCGAACATTTGGGAGAGCGTCCTTTGGCGATAGCCAATATCATGAGGAGTATCAATACTTGCTTCTTTATGGCTATTTTTGCTTTTTCCGATACTACCAGTTCTATGGTAAGTAATCTATTAGGGAGTGGAAAAGAGAAGAGCGAAATCTGGCTTGCCTGTAAACGTGCCATACGATTAACTTATATGATAGGTATACCGTTCCTATTGCTGTCCGCTTTGTTCCCTACCGTGTTATTGCAGATATATACCAATAGTCAGGAGTTGGTACAGGCAGCATTACCTACTATGTACATCATGTTATTAGGATATCTCCTTTCAGCTCCTGGACTGGTGCTGTTTAATGCTGTTTCCGGCACAGGAAATACAAGCCGGTCTATGAAAATCATGTTGATAACCATTTCCATCTATGTTGTTTATGTGGTTGTTATGGTTATGTACCTGCAAGTGGATGTCGCTATAGCGTGGACAAGTGAATATATTTACGGGGGTATGTTGCTGTTGCTTTCCTATCTGTATCTGAAAAGCGGGAATTGGAATAAACGCATTTAATTACGATCCTGGTATAAGAATCTCTTAATTTTCTTGCGGGTGAGGAGGAGGTTGGGAGGCTTCTATTTTATTTCATTCTATCTTTTCTCCTGTTTGCAATAAATACAATAATCGTAGTGTACAGTTCTTGGCTTATTACATTCAGGACAGGCATATTTTTTATTCTGATTTGCTTAGAAAGCTTTTTCTCCATTGTTTTGAATATAATGGAGATTATCAAGCATGCTCATTCCATATCTCATTCTGTATTAATTTTCATCTTTTATTCCCAAAGTACTGCGATATTCCTGTTGTTTCTTTTTAGGTAATTTCTTGATTACCTCTTCTATTGAATGATTGATTAATTCCTTTATAAGGCTATCCGGCACATCACTTTCCAGATATATGGTAATCCAGTGTTTCTTGTCGGAAAACGGGCCGAATGCAATGCCATTATATAGCTCCATCAGTTCTGTCGACTTGGTGGAGTCACATTTTGTGTCTGCCCAAAATCGTCCATCTTTAGGATTTAATGGAGCAAAAGTGAACATCTTGTCCATGATTTTATAGACAAGGGTATTTTCGCCAAAGGGGAAACTTTCTGTTGCTCCTTTGATGCTTAAACAATATTCCCGATATTCTTCAATATTCATGGCTTTACTCTTTTTGCATTGTTTCCTTCCTCAATCAGGCTTCAAAAATACGATTTCTTTTCATGAAGCATACAAAAATTCCATTAAAAGAACGGATTACCCAAAATGCACGCTGCATGAGTTAAAATATCAGCATTAATATATGGGTGGTGTTGGATATATAGATGCTGCGCGTCCGATGTATAGATACAACATGTCCGATAAATTGATCTAATTGTCTGGAAGGGGTGAACTCAAAAAGCTCAATTATACAAAAGAGTTTTTTGCCAGCACTCCTGCACAGGTGTACCTCAAACCCTTTATTGATCGGCATTTGAAGGTGTGCTGGCAACCTGAAAATTAGTGCTGGTAAACTGTTTGCCAGCACTAATTTTGCAGTGAATGTTTACAATGTTTCCATCTATCTGATTGATTTATAGTGAGTAGCCCGATAATTACCGAATTGAGCTTTTCTACACGAATCTATGCGAAAAATGTGCTGTTTTAACTCTTTTTTACTCTAAATGCGGATAATTTCCCGTAGACTTCGCAAAGATCTCCGCGCACACTGTCTTCTGTTTCAGCAGGTGACACCGACTGTTTCAATAGGGGAAACATTTGGTGTCAACGTGCGGAGTGTCAGATATGTGCCAGTCTGATTATTGTTTTACTCGTTGGCGGAGTTAGCTCCTTGCGTGTAGGAATGAAGTAAATGATAAGTAATACTATCTCAATTAGCTTCGCTGACATATTCTCTGATTTTTTTCATTTAGCCCATAACCTTTACAAGAAAGAAATTAATTCCGCCAACGGGTATTGTTTTATATAAAACCGCCTTATCCCTTTTCTTATCTCGATAAAAAACTGTAACTTTGCCCTCCGATTTTAATAGTAATTGAAACAATTATGGCAGCAAAACCCAGTATTCCTAAAGGAACCCGTGACTTTTCGCCGGTAGAAATGGCGAAGCGTAACTATATATTCAATACCATTCGCGATGTATATCATCTCTATGGTTTCCAACAGATTGAAACGCCTGCAATGGAAATGCTTTCCACACTGATGGGAAAATATGGTGAAGAAGGTGATAAACTTCTGTTTAAAATACAGAACTCAGGTGATTATTTTTCCGGACTAACCGATGAGGAATTGCTGAGCCGTAATGCAGCCAAACTCGCAAGTAAATTCTGTGAAAAAGGTTTGCGTTATGATCTCACAGTGCCATTTGCCCGCTACGTGGTGATGCACCGTGATGAAATAACTTTCCCTTTCAAACGCTATCAGATACAACCTGTGTGGCGTGCAGATCGTCCGCAAAAAGGCCGTTATCGTGAGTTCTATCAATGTGATGCTGACGTGGTAGGTAGTGATTCTTTACTGAACGAGGTGGAGTTAATGCAGATTGTCGATACTGTATTTACTCGCTTTGGTATCCGTGTTTGCATCAAGATCAATAACCGTAAGATTTTGACGGGCATTGCGGAGATTATCGGTGAGGCAGATAAGATCGTGGATATCACTGTGGCTATTGATAAACTAGATAAAATCGGTCTGGACAATGTGAATGCCGAGTTGAAAGAAAAAGGTATCAGCGATGAGGCTATTGCCAAATTACAACCTATCATTCTACTGAGCGGCACCAACGAGGAGAAACTGGCTACCCTGAAAGAAGTACTTGCCGGAAGTGAAATTGGTCAAAAGGGAGTGGAAGAAAGCGAATTTATCCTGAAAACTCTATCGGCTTTCGGTCTGAAGAATGAATTGGAACTTGATTTGACACTTGCCCGTGGGTTGAATTACTATACCGGTGCCATTTTTGAAGTAAAAGCATTGGATGTACAAATCGGTAGTATTACAGGCGGTGGTCGCTATGATAATCTTACCGGTGTATTCGGTATGGCAGGAGTTTCCGGTGTAGGCATCTCCTTTGGTGCGGACCGTATCTTTGATGTGCTGAACCAGCTTGATCTTTATCCGAAGGAAGCTGTAAACAGTACGCAACTTCTATTTATCAACTTTGGTGAGAAAGAAGCTGCTTTTTCCTTGAATGTACTTGCCCAAGTACGTGCAGAAGGTATTCGTGCGGAAATCTTCCCGGATTCATCTAAAATGAAGAAACAGATGGGCTATGCTAATGCCAAAAATATTCCGTTTGTAGCTCTTGTAGGAGAGAATGAAATGAACGAGAATAAGGTGACACTCAAGAATATGGAGACTGGTGAACAGACCCTGGTTTCGGCCGAAGAATTGATACAAACTTTAAAGAAATAAAAACTTCATAAAAGAGTAAGCTCTTTGTAATCCATCTTGGTTATCTTTGTAGTACTAACCTAACAAAGATAACTATTATGGATGTTTTAGAACCAAAGTATTACGCAGCCATCGGTATGGTGATGACGTTAATAGCCGTAATATTCCTATTCTTGATGGGGAGTGCTTTAGTACATTCTACCAAGAGCTTCTGGCAGGGATATTCGACTGAATTGAGTTGTGATACAGACTTGGATATTGACTAAACTTTCTTAGTTTTGTTATTTATCAGTCGTCAATAGCTTGTTGATAAGAACTTAACTCCCTGTTGACAAGAAGTTAACTTCTTGTATGCAAAGTCTTAACTTCTTGTATGGGGGATTTTGGGGTAAAAAGAATAGGATTGGTATGCCTTAAACCGGCTATTTACAGTTGTTCTTTTGCCCAGGCAATCATTAATTCGTTGCGATCTGAAAGCCAAGCCAGTTGATAAAGTTGGCGAACTACATTCAACCATGACTGGTTACGGTGTTCATCATTATCTCCCACATCTGTTTTACCTCCATTTTTGTAATATTGAGTACGGTTTGTACTGCAAATGCGGGCATATCTGCCGGTGTTTGGTTTTAAGTCGGCATTTGTCATATGCAGGTAAAACTCCAGTTGCTCATCGGTGCAATGCTTATCTGTCGGCATTTTAGTACTATCTGCTACATATACAGTTACTCCGTCTTTGAAAATATATGGTTCATAGAAGTTTTTGGTATACATATCCTCGTATACTACTCCTTGTACAGGGAATTGTGCCCCTGATTGCCGTTTGATAAATTCTGCGAGTTTATACAGGTATGTGGTATCTGTACTTTGCTTAACTTCCCAGCAAGTGGTGGCAATCCATGTGGCAAGTTGTTCTGCACTTGGGTTCAGCAAGTATACCAGTCCGCGCTTGGCTACTCCTTTTTTTATATCTTTCCCGGTGTAATATTCATAGAGTTTCACCGGGTACCCTTCCCAACCGGGGATATCTGTATGTTCGCTTAGTAGTTTCTGGGTCATGTATGCTGATGCAAGCACTGTGCGGCAACGTTCTACCAACAATGGGAAACCGTCTTTTAAGAATGCTTTAGGCAGAGAGTTAAGGGTTGTTTCAGCAGGAAGGGCTTTGGTGGGAGCGGGCGTTGTTACTGTTGTAAATATAACTTGCTGATAGGGCACTAATGCAGACTTTAGTTCATCCCATATATTCTGGTATAAATCGCTATTCTGACTGACACCTTTGTCATCGTAGTAATAGACATGACCGGATTCGCTGCCTCCCCAGTGCTTTTCTTCGCAACGAATATTTAAAGTTATCTGCGATAAATTCTCATTAATAGGCCTGATGACAAAATTCAAAGTTCTCCGTTCATTTGGTTTGAATACTTTTTTTATTTCAACAGGTTTCTGGGCTTGTATGAAACCTGCTTGCTTGTCCAGCGATAGAATGAAATATTCATTATTCTGTACGAAGTCAATCAGTTTGTCAAAAAGAATATTCTGGTCAGCGTTTACATAAATGGCCTTAACTGGTTTTGTAGTTTCTTGTGCAATAGCAGTTAAGCAGATACAGGAGAATAACAACAGTCCGAGGAAACTTTTATTTTTCATATTAATATTGTTTTAGGTTTACCTTACTATGGTGATTCTCACAAATGTAGTAATTTAAGTCTGAATATAGAAAAATATACTACTTTAATTTACAAGTTTGTGTTATTTCCGCTTCACTATTCCCACATATACTAATAGAATTATATTCATCATCAGTGCATAAATTATAGCCGGTATGGCAATTATGTCATTATTGAAAATAAACGGGCTACTTGCAATAGCAATACTTTGGGCTGCATTTTGCATGCCTATTTCAATGATAAGCGTACGCTGTTCTTTCCTGTTCAATTTCATTAACTGGGAGATTAAATATCCTCCACCCATAGCCAATAATATCATTAGTGTGATGCACAGACCTAATCGGCCGATCTGTGCAGCTATCGTTTCATGATGTTGTATGAAGAAAACAGTAGCTAATAAAATCAAAGCAGGGAAGGCAACCTTGGATAATACTTTGTGTATCCGTTCGGCTGCTTTAGGGCAAAAGTGTTTGGTTAAAACGCCTATTGCGATAGGGAGCAACATGAGCAGTAGATTCTGGATAATGAGGCTGCCGACAGGTAGGTGTATTGTTATTCCACTATTGTCTCCTGCAATTTGCGTAGCAAACTCCATAATGACAGGAATAGTAAACAAAGTAATAATACTGCTGAGTGCAGTCAGTGATACGGAAAGTGCGACATCACCTTTAGCTATCATAGAGAATATATTGGAAGAACTCCCACCCGGAGAACAAGCAATAAGTACCAGGCCGATAAAGAACAGAGGTTCCAAATGAAACAGATAACCCAATGCAAAAGCCAATATTGGTAAAAGGATTATCTGTCCTATCAATCCTGCAAAAACAGGATAGGGACGTTGACGAAATAATTTAAAATCTTTAATTTCAAGTGTTAGTCCCAACTCAAACATTAATAATGTGAGAATAGGTAAAACAATCCAGACTGCATTCATGTTCTAAAAACGTTTTTTGAGAGTGCAAAGATAATGCAAATAGAAAGCATAACTTTCATGCTTGCATAGAAAAGTTATGCTGAGATGCCGTTTATCTTCTCTAAAAATAATGGTATATTGTCTTATTCTTTGCCAAATTGGCAGTTTAATACTGACAGAAATTTCGCTTTACTGTTTGGCACGATTTTCGCAATTTGTTCTGCGTCTCACTAAAATGAGACAAGACATTACTATAATAAATGTATAACATATAAAAAACAAAAGAACTATGAACATTAAACCATTGGCAGACAGAGTGCTGATACTCCCTGCACCTGCAGAAGAGAAAACAATTGGCGGTATCATTATTCCGGATACAGCAAAAGAAAAACCTTTGAAAGGTGAAGTTGTGGCAGTTGGTCACGGTACGAAAGATGAAGAGATGGTATTGAAGGTGAGCGACACTGTTTTGTATGGCAAGTATGCTGGTACCGAACTGGAAGTTGAAGGCACTAAATATCTGATTATGCGTCAAAGTGACGTACTCGCTGTGTTAGGTTAATATAATAATTATAAAATATTTAAATTGTAAATATCATTATGGCAAAAG